>ENA-OPWR01002317-OPWR01002317.1-human-gut-metagenome-genome-assembly--contig:-NODE-2317-length-13162-cov-1.649729_pt1 | contig 13162 bp, 12 predicted proteins | sample MGYA00241507_ERZ502006 | MGnify/ENA primary metagenome ERZ502006 (study PRJEB25962, sample SAMEA2043041) | human gut metagenome | biome: human gut; feature: human-associated habitat; material: faeces...
TGAAGATGGCTCAGACTACGGGATTTCACCAGAGGACTATGAGACGTTTGAGAAAGCACTTGAGCAGGCTTTCGATGCTTTAGCGGAGCATTATTATCTCAAGCGTTCCGATGCCGTGAAGATTCGCACTGGCTCGGATAAGGTCACCATCACCATTCCGTTCGAGACCGAGCATTAACCCTGTTTCGCATCCTGAATTTGCCGAGGATTGCGTAATTATCTATGAATCGGTAAAATATCATAAACACACACTATAAAAGCAGTTTAGATGCACTACAAACTTGGAAAGATCGACCGATGCCTCAATCGAATTCACAAGAGACAGCTCCACAATCATCCGAGATCCATTGTCTAAAGGTTTCTTCGAAATCATCTCCTGCATCTGTTGCAGGTGCTGTAGCTGGCATGATCAAAGATGGTGTTCCCGTAGAGATCCAATCGGTTGGTGCAGGGGCGGTCAATCAGGCCGTGAAAGCGATCGCGATCTCGCGCGGCTTCCTTTCTCCTGTTGGCATCGATATCGTTTGTATTCCTTCTTTCGCCGACATCGTGATCGATGGCGAGTATCGCACAGCGATCAGATTCAGCGTTGTTCCTCGCTAAGCCCACAGGGAAGGTCTTCATGACTCCTGTTCCATCCTCACTCCAAAACCGCACGTTTCATGTGATCACCTTCGGGTGCCAGATGAACAAGCATGATTCAGAACGCATCGTTGGCATGCTCGAAGCTGAAGGTGCACGTCGTGTCGATTCGATCGAAGAATCTGAGATCGTCGTTTACATGACGTGCTGCGTGCGTGCAGCAGCAGAAACACGCCTCAAAGGTCAAGTTGCTTCTCTTAAGAACATAGAGCTTCCTGCTCATTCCGACCTTGAAGAGCGCATCGTATGCATAGGGGGTTGTATCGGGCAGCATGAGGGTGAGCACCTGATCGAGGAGTTGCCTCACGTAAGCGCCGTATTCGGCACCTTCAACCTCTCGAGCGTTCCATCGCTTCTCAAGCAAGCGATCGCTGGCCATACTGCTGCTGTTGAAGTGCTTGACGCTGCTGATGAATTTCCTACCTGCTTGCCTACGAGTCGCGAGGTTCCTTGGTCAGCATGGCTTCCGATCTCCATTGGATGCAATAATTTCTGTACCTATTGCATCGTTCCTTATGTGCGCGGACGCGAGAAGTCCCGCACGGTCGAAGACATCATCGCTGAAGCGCGCTCACTCGTTAACGAAGGCGTGAAGGAGATCACACTGCTAGGGCAAAATGTGAATTCTTATGGGCGTGATCTCTATGGCTCACCGCAATTCAGCGAACTTCTCAAACGCGTTTCCGATACGGGCATCGAGCGTTTGCGGTTTGCCACGTCGCATCCGAAAGATCTGACCGATGAAGTGATCGCTCTGTTCGGCGAACTTCCCAATCTCATGCCTGCGCTGCATCTCCCGGTTCAATCAGGATCCAACGCGATCCTTCATGAGATGAATCGCCGCTATACGCGCGAGCGCTATCTGGAACTCATTGACAAATTACGACTTGCGCGCCCTGATATCGCGCTCTCTACTGACGTTATCGTTGGATTCCCGGGAGAGACCGAGCAAGATTTCCTCGATACCTACAGCCTCATCGAACAGGTTGGCTATCACCAGGTATTCACCTTTCTCTATTCTCCGCGTGAAGGGACACCTGCAGCTGAGCTTGCTCCAACCTCTACGCATGAAGAGATCCAGGATCGTTTCGATCGGTTAGTTGAGCTCGTACAACAGGGTGCCTTTAGCGCCAATCAGGCAGATCTTGGAGCCACTGTTCCTGTCTTGATCGAAGGTACTTCAAAGCGCGATCCATCCATTCTTGCTGGTAAGAGTCCTAAGAATCAGACGGTTCACGCTCCGCTTCCTTCGGGGGTCAAGCTGGAAGATCTTTTGGGCACGATCGTGTCGGTGAAGATCGATGAAGCTCGAACCTGGTATCTCAAAGGTCATCTTGTTTAAACCATGGCTCATTCTCTGCAGCATCCTCTCAACAGCGCCTCTTCTGAACCTCAAGCGGGAATCATAAACGATGCGCTCGTTGTTTCGATCGTCGGTCCCACAGCATCAGGTAAGTCAGCGCTTGCTCAGTCGGTAGCGCTTGAGCTCGATGGGGAAGTGGTGAGTGCAGATTCAATGCAGATCTATCGCTTCATGGATATCGGCACCGCAAAACTGAAGCCCGAAGAGCGCCTAGTAAAGCATCACCTGCTCGACATCGTCGATCCCGGCCAGTCCTATTCGGCGCAGCTTTTTCAAGATCAGGCACGCGCAGCATTCAGGGACATCGCCACACGCAATAAGGTTCCTATCCTTTCAGGCGGTACAGGATTCTATGTCCAGGCTGCACTCGAAGACATGCGTTTTCCTGAAGGCGAACAAGATGATAACCCACTGCGCGCTCATTATGAAGCTCTTCAGGCTCAACAGGGAAATGAAGCCTTGTGGAACATGCTCAACGAAAAGGATCCTGCTGCAGCCAAGCTCATCCACCCGAATAACTTCAAGCGCGTGATCCGTGCGCTCGAGATGCATGAAGAAGGCGTTTCTTATGCTGATCAGGTGAAGAACATCAGATCACTTCCGGAAGCAATACCTTCCATACGGTTCTTCCTTGAGGTTGACCCATTCATCCTTGCTGAGCGCATCAATGCTCGTGTAGATATGATGCGCGAAGAGGGACTCGTTGAAGAGGTTGAGGCACTTATGGCTCGCGGTTTCGAGGAAGCGCTCACAGCCCCTAAGGCTATCGGGTATAAGGAGATCATCGCCTATGAAAAGGGCGAGATCACACTTGATGAGGCATTTCGCCAGATCAAAACCGCTACAAGACGCTATGCTAAGCGGCAGCGCTCGTGGTTCAGGCGCGATGAACGTTTGATTCCTCTTAACGCAGACGATCTTTCCGTAGAGCAGATGACCGCGATCATCTGTGAACGCTACCGGCAAGAGTCTTCAAAGTCGCTCGTACGTTAGAATATAATGCAAGACCAACTAAGGAGAATCCATCTGCTTTGGCAAAGCTTCATGTGAAAAAGATCCCTCAAGACTATGCGGAACGAGCCGTGTTGGTAGGCGTCAAACGTCCTAACCAACAATGGCCAACCGAGTCTTCACTTGCAGAATTGGAGCGACTCGCACAAACGGCGGGAGCAGAGGTAGTAGCAACAACGTTCCAACGCCTTGAATCTCCTAATCCTCGCACCTTCATCGGGTCAGGAAAGGTTGATGAGGTAGCGCAGCTGTGCCGATCCTATGCGGCTGATCTGGTCATCTTCGACGACGAACTCACTCCTTCACAACAATCCAATCTAGAGAAGCAAGTGGGCAAGGATATCAAGATCATCGACCGCACCGCGCTTATCTTAGACATCTTCGCTCTTCATGCCACCAGTAGGGAAGGGCGCCTTCAGGTACGACTTGCTCAAAACGAATACCTGCTACCGCGTTTGCGCGGCATGTGGGCGCATCTCGCGTCGAACCGAATGGGCGGTGGCGTTGGATCGCGTTTCGGTGAGGGCGAAAGCCAGCTCGAGGTCGATCGTCGCATGGTGCGTAAGCGCATCACCTCGATCAAGCGAGAGCTTGCTGATATCTCTAAAACGCGTACCTTGCAACGCAAGCAGCGTTATCATTCAGGGATCTTCAAGGTTGCCTTGGCTGGCTATACCAATGCGGGAAAATCGAGCTTATTGAATACGATCACCGGTGCAGAAGTCTTGAGCTATGACAAGCTCTTCGCAACGCTCGATTCGACCACCCGAAAACTGGTGATCCCCGACGGGCGCGAGCTTACGTTAACCGATACGGTCGGATTCATCCAAAAGCTTCCTACCACGCTCGTAGAGGCGTTCAAATCAACGCTCGATGAGATCAGTGGAGCAGATCTCATCCTTCATGTCGTTGATGCTTCTGACCCTAATTTCAAAGAGCAGATAGATACGGTAAATGAAGTTCTTGCTCAGATCGATGCAGATGAGATATCGCGCATCGAGGTATTCAATAAGATCGACTTGCTCGATGAAGAGCAGTTGAGCGCGTATCGAATGCGCTTTCCTCATGCGCTCTTCACCTCTACGCTTACAGGAGAAGGCATCGATGAGCTCATCAAACGCATCGGACTTGCCGCTGAAGCGCATCAGGTATTGATGGAGGTATTGATCCCCTTCACAAAAGGCGAGCTCGTATCTCTTGCGCATAAGCGCTGCTCGATCCTTGCGGAAGAATACACCGAGGAAGGCACTCGTATGAGCTTGCGCGTTTCTCCGGAACTCTCTGCGCAGTTCAGTAGCTATCGTATAGGCGAAGGGTAGTCTGAGCTGGTATTAATACACGCGGCGCATGACCGCAACAACCTTGCCGACGATCGCACAATCACGCACGATGATGGGTTCCATAGAAGAGTTCTCAGGCTGAAGACGAATGTGGTCGGCTTCTTTGTAGAAGCGCTTCACAGTTGCACCGTCTTCGATGAGCGCCACGATGATCTCTCCATTGTTAGCTACTTGCTGCTCCTTGACGACCACGTAATCGCCATCGTTGATGCCGGCTTCGATCATGGAATCCCCATGCACGGAAAGGATGAATGAAGCAGAATCGCCCACCAATTCAGTAGGAAGCGTGAGTGTATTTTCGATATTTTGTTCAGCAAGGATGGGCTCACCAGCAGCAACGCGGCCTACCACCGGAAGCGAGATCGAATTCTCGTAGGCGGCAGAGCCGCGGGTTTGGGCCTCTTCTTTGTGAGGGAGCGCGATCGAGCGCGACTTCAAGGAATCACGCACGATGTAGCCCTTATCCTCGAGCGTTTTAAGGTGCACATGGACCGTGGAAGGGGAGGAGAGGTTCACCGCCTCGCAGATCTCACGGACAGTAGGGCCAAAACCTTTTTGTTCGATATAAGACTCGATGAAATTGTATATTTGCTGCTGTCTTTTGGAGAGTGAATCCATTAGTTTCTCCTATACAAACATTTGTTCGTTTTTTCATTGACAAGAACGGATGTTCGATTTAAAGTATACACGAACAAAGGTTCTATGCAAGAGGAAGAAGCAAATTATGAACGAAGCGCATAAGAGATTCTTAACTAATGGTTCGAACGCACTAGAAGCAGATTTCGAAGAATTCGATGTGTACGGCAAGCCTCAATTCCACACAATGACCAGTGCAAAATCTGAACGCGCTATCATCATCGATTTCGACGACGTGTGTAAGGAAGCACATCAGACCTTGAGTAGCTCTCATGAATCCTTTACTCGTTCCACTTTGCTCGAAGACACTTTTTCGCTGCCGAATAAGGCGCTCGTTCGCATCAAGCACAATAGGATCTTGCGCGATCTTTTCCGTAAAGAAACTCAGGCGCACAAGAGCGTGAATCGCTACCGCAGGGACGATCTCATCACCTTTGCAAAAGGGTTCACAGCAACCGGTGTTGCCGCCTTCTTGTTGATCGTGTTCGGGGTATAATGCTCAGTCTTCCACCGTTCCTTCAACCTTTCAACCTCAGTGATCGTCTTATTTAGGGGCGCGGTGTATAAAAACACAACATCTTGTGGTAGTGTAGTGCTCAAACGAACGAAGGAGCCCTATGCGTTGCCCATCTTGTGGTTATGGTGAATCTAAGGTCGTCGACTCGCGTCCCGCAGATGACGGCGCATCTATCAGGCGTCGCCGTGAATGCCTTGAATGCGGTAATCGTTTCACTACCTATGAAAGACTTGGCGACAATCCGCTCGTTATCATCAAGAGCGATAATTCGTCTGAAGCGTTCAGCCGTGATAAATTGTTCCGCGGTATTCTCATCGCATGCGCTAAACGTCCGATCACGCCAGAACAGATTTCTGACATCATCGACAACATCGAACGTGAGTTGCGCTCGAACCCACGCAATGAGATCACCTCAAAAGAGCTCGGTGATCTAACGTTGTCGTACCTGGCTGATCTTGATGAGGTTGCTTACATTCGTTTCGCGAGCGTTTACAAAGACTTCCAAAATATCGAAGAATTCAGTAACGCACTGCATAATATCCATCGATAAACGCTCATTTTGGTCTTTCTGAGAAAATGACCCTCTGAGAGCGTTTCTAAGGGATTGTAACAACTATGCTTGATAAAATACCCGTGAAATTCACTAAGATGACCTCAGAAGCCGTTACACCGTCTCATGGACGTTTTGGCGATGCTGGATACGATTTATCGAGTTTAGAAGACGTTATTTTAGAGCCTTTTGAGCGAAAACTCATCAAAACGGGCATTTCGATCGAGTTGCCGCTTGGATTTGCAGCGCTCGTGATCCCGCGAAGCGGAAATGCGATCAATAAAGGTTTGTCGCTCGTGAACACACCGGGGCTCATCGATTCGAATTATCGAGGCGAGCTGAAGGCGATCGTGATCAATCTTGACCCCAAAACTCCAATAGAGATACGCAAGGGCGATCGAATCGCACAGCTTATCATCATCAAAGCAGAAGAAGTAGATTTCACCGAAGTTGATGAATTGAGCGAGACCGAGCGAGGGAGCGGCGGTTTTGGCTCAAGTGGTAATTAGCGCGCTTGGTTCACCTGCTCATTCTCTATATTAATTTGATAATATATCTTATGTAAACTAAAGGCTATTTAAGACAATGCGAAAAATTGCGGCTTCTCTCCTCTATCATTTCTTCTTCAATTTTGGCTAAGAACTACTGTGCGACCGTCTAGCTCTTGCGCTAGAATGTAGCAGCATTTGATCGAGCGCGTGTGTTAGTTACGAAAGCTTGTCCATGAGATCGCGCAATGCACGTGCCCGATGTGATACCTTCTGCTTCTCGGCAAGCCCGAGTTCTGCAAAGGTGTATTCGTTGCCAAAGTCATCCGGCAAGAAAAGCGGATCGTAACCAAAGCCTTCGCTGCCGCGCTCCTCGAATCCGATCAAGCCTTCAACCCTGCCTTCTGCAGTGGTCTCGGTTCCGTCTTCGTCGATGAAGCACAACACACAGGAAAAGTGAGCTGTACGGTCTTCAGGTCCAACCTGTGCGATATTCTCAAGCAAGAAGGCGTTGTTCTTTTGATCGTTTCCATCCTCTCCTGCATAGCGTGACGAATAGACCCCTGGTGCGCCATCGAGCGCATCGACGAGCAAGCCCGAATCATCTGCGAGAACTGCACAACCTGAAAGCTCATGAGCAGCCCGAGCTTTGATACGAGCGTTCTCGATGAGCGTAGTTCCTGTTTCTTCTGGGTTAGAATCGATACCGGCTTGAGCAAGGCTCTCGCATTCCCAATCGAGTGCGGAGAAGAAATCGGAGATCTCTTCAACCTTATGAGCATTGTTGGTTGCGATGATAACCTTCTTAGCCATACAGGACGCTCCTTATAAGACGATGTGCGTAAGGTGGTCAAGCGGAAAACGAAGCACACGGGTACCAAATCGCCTGAACGCTTCGATATCGTCGCCCGACGTGAAGAATTCGTATCGTGCTTCATTGTCGGGTTGTGCAGCGATTCCCTGACGGCTCAAGATATCAGCACAATCACGCGCTACCTCAGAAGCTGAGGAGATCAGCACCACTTCCCTGCCCATCACGCCTCCGATCAGGGATTTCAATAGTGGGAAGTGGGTGCAACCCAGTACGAGTGTATCGACATCACAGCGGCGAAGTGGGTCGAGATAGTCTTGCGCGATCTCTTGGAATTCTGGTCGAATATAGACCTGTGAAGCAAGCGAAGTATAGTTCTCGATCGGTCCTTTTGCCATCTGAATGCCCAGCTCAGCGATCTCGACGAACCGAGGCGTTGCTGTTGCGAATACAGTGATACCTGCATCATTCGCGCGGATGGCATGCGTGTAAACATCCGATTCGACCGTGCCTTTCGTAGCGATGACCCCTACCCTCTTGTTGCGTGTGGCTCGGGCAGCAGCACGCGCTCCCGGTTCAACAACACCGATGACCGGCACCGGAAATTTCGTTTGCGCCAGGCTCAGTCCAGCCGCAGTTGCCGTATTGCAGGCGATCACGATCATCTTCACACCCTGATCCACAAGCCAGGTGCCAATCTGCTCCACGAAAGAAGCAACCTCATCGAATGAGCGAGGGCCATAAGGGCAATGAAGTGTGTCTCCAAAGTAGATGATGTTCTCGTGCGGCAGCGCCTTCATGATCTCGCGCGCAACGGTAAGGCCACCAAAACCAGAATCGAAGACACCGATCGGTGCATCATCGTAAGATAGATCGCGTTTTCCTACGATACCCTCTTCTTGCGTACCGAAGAAACGATACGGTTCTGTCTGTTTATCTGCTCGATCGTTCATGTTAAGAAAAGTCCATCGCTCATCAGGCATTATTCGTGAACAAGGACGGCAACATTGGTAGTGAGGTTATCGTAGAACCACTTAGCGGCCTCTGTTGGAAGGTTCACGCAGCCATGCGAACCGTTGCCCTTATAGATCGAACCACCGAACTTACCACGCCAGCTGGCATCGTGCAGACCGATACTGTTGCGGATGAAGGGCATCCAATAAGTAACGTGCGTTTCATAGTCTTTCGTGCCATCGGCATTGAAGCCCGTCAGCACCTCAGGGCTCTTCTTAGCGCGAAGATAATACAGTCCAGTAGGTGTCGAACGCCCTTTGCTCACGTCACCTGTAACACAATCGGTCACAAAGAGTTCTTCATCCTTTTCGTTGTAGTAACGCACCTTTTGCTCGGACAGATCGATGTCGACATAGGCCGTCCAATCACGTCCACCAGGTCCGTTGTACACATCAGCAGTCTGCTCACAGGGAATATCGATCGCTTCGAAGTTCCCTGCAGTAACGTTTCCAATAAGCGTGCTTGCAAGATCGGCAGTGCTTACTTTCCAACCGTATACTCCCCCACTTACGGTGACGTTCTTCCCATCGGGACGCTTGAAGGTACGCTTAGTGCCGATCGTATTGAGCTCAACACCCTTCTGTTCTGCCCAAGCGGCAACCGCGGCCTGGTCGAGGGTTGGCATGAGGGTTTCAGGATCGAGCGTGAGCCAAGAAACGAGCAGATCTTTGCCCACTTTACCCGCAGAGACCGTGCCTTCAGCAAGCGTAAGATCGATTTCGCCGCTGATGAGCGTTTGTGCAGCAGGAAGCGCCTGCTTGAAGCGTTCGTCACTTGCGAAGATGGTCGGCTGAATGAAGACCTCATCATTGAGCTGATAGGTGGGTTCCAATGAAGCGAGACACCCGTCCACTTTAGAGATGAAAGCTTCCGCATCGATCTGATTGCCGTACACCTCGTCTTTCACCACTACGAGATTGATGCGCTCGTCATAGGCGATGGTCGCATCTGCGCTGGGCGTTGCCTCTTTGTTGTAAGTCTCTACGGTAGGCGTGAGGATCTCTACAACCTTATCGTGATCGAACGAAGCATCGATCACATGGCTCACATCATGGCTGCCAAAGACCTCAATGGGCCAAAGCCAGACATTCTGCGCCTCGAACGCATCCGCTTTGAGCTTTTCAGGGTCAACAGAGAGGTCGACTTGAGCTGAAGTGATGTCCTGGATGTAGTCATCTCCCGTGATGGTGAGCTTGTACCCCGGCACTTGAGCTTCGACCTTATCGACGAAGGCGGTATCTGCCTGGTAAGAGATATCTTCATCGTTAAAGCGCGTGTTCGGATAGAAGTGAGACGAAAAGAACAGTGCTCCCGCGGCATACACGACAACGAGCGATGCAAGAATGACCAAGAGCGTGATGAGCAGTACCTTCTTCTTGGTACGCATCTTCTTAGGCTGCCCTTCACCAGCAGCTGCAACGACTTCATCTTGGTTCTCTATTTGAGCAGAAGCTTCAGCGTCTGTCATAGTCGTCAGTCTTTCTTATCGGTCACATTCAGAAACGCACGCCACGGGCCCTCCTGAACGATGATTACAGGATACGAAGACCCACTTCCTTGAGCTGGCGAGCAGTTACCTGATTAGGCGCACCCGTCATTGGATCGGAAGCAGAAGAGGTCTTCGGGAACGCGATAACGTCACGAATGGATTGTTTGTCAGCAAGCAGCATGACCAAGCGGTCGAGGCCGAGCGCGATGCCACCATGAGGCGGCGCGCCAAGCTCGAGCGCATGGATGAGGTGACCGAATTTCTCTTCGATCTCTTCATCGGTGAGGCCGCATACCTTCAAGATGCGTTTCTGTTCCTCGGCATCGTGAATACGGATCGTACCGCCACCCACTTCAAAACCATCCATGACCAGGTCATATGAGTAGCTACCGCAAGCGAGCGGATCGGATTCGATCTTGTCGAGGTCTTCTTCGAGCACATGCGTGAACGGATGATGCTCCGCGCTGTACTTGCCCTCGTCTTCGTCATAGTGGAACATCGGGAAATTGACCACCCAGAGCAACGCATGGCCCTCACGCGGGATATCGAGCGCCTCTGCCATGTGAAGGCGAAGCGCAGCAAGCACCGCATTGGCTACTTCATAGGTATCAGCCGCGAAGAGAACCAGATCGCCCGGTTCTACATCGAGCGCCTCTTTGATGCCAGCGAATTCCTCATCGGAGAAGAACTTGATGATGGGGCTCTTTTCCTTGCCGTCAGAAGTGAACGCGATCCAGGCCATGCCTTTAGCGCCATTTGCCTCAGCGATAGAAGCGAGCTTCTCGATCTCACCACGGCTCCAGTCGCCTGCGCCCTTAGCGTTGATAGCCTTCACGATGCCGCCAGACTGCGCAACGCTCGAGAACACCTTGAAACCGGAATCCTTCACGATATCGGTGATGTCAACGAGTTCCATGCCGAAACGTGTATCCGGTTTGTCAGAACCGAAACGATCCATTGCTTCCTGCCATGGCATTCTTGGCAGCGGCAGTGTCACATCCACACCGATTGCTTCCTTGAAAATATATTTAAGCAGTCTCTCGTTGACATCTAATACATCTTCCACATCCACAAATGCAAGTTCCATATCTGCCTGTGTAAATTCCGGCTGACGGTCTGCACGAAGATCCTCATCACGGAAACATCTTGCGATCTGAAAATAACGGTCGTAACCGGAACACATTAAAAGCTGTTTGTAAAGCTGCGGTGACTGCGGCAGTGCATAAAAATGTCCCGGATGGACACGGCTCGGTACCAGGTAATCTCTGGCGCCTTCCGGTGTGGATTTCGTCAGCATCGGGGTTTCGATCTCAAGGAAGCCTTCTTTGGACATGAACTCACGGGTGAGCATTGCCACTTTGCTTCTCATGATCAGGTTTCTCTGGATGTCCGGGCGGCGCAGATCCAGGTAACGGTATTTCAGACGGAGCTCTTCTCTCGTCTTGGAATCCTCCTCGATCGGGAACGGCGGGGTTTCTGCCTCGGAAAGAATGCGTAAGGACTCAGCCTTTACTTCGAGCTCTCCTGTTGCCAGATTTTCATTGACAGCACCGGAGCGGGCCATAACTTCACCTTCTACGGCGATGACGAACTCGCTGCGCAGTTTTGCTGCTTTCTCAAAACCTTCCTCACTGATCGGGCCGTTCTCAAAGATAATCTGCATAATACCGCTTCTGTCACGCAGATCGACGAAAATAATTCCGCCTTTATTACGGCTCTTCTGTACCCAGCCCATCAGGGTTACTTTTTTTCCGATATCTGCTTTTGTGACTTCCGCACAGCGGCAGGTTCTCTTCAGGCCTTTCATGGATTCAGCCATTTTCTTGTTCCTCCTATTTGGAACTGCGGACACAAAGAATCTGCATCCGCAGCACATCGTTTTTTCATGCGATTACTATTATTGGATATTCCTTACATTTTGTCAACAAAAAATTCTTCGATCTCAGTGTAGCCCTCGCTGGCAAGCTGCTCTTTCTGGAATTTCTTGTTCTTCTTCATCACGGCGATGTTGATGGCCGTGCCTTCACTTCTCTCTTTTGTCGCCTGCTGAATGATCTTCTGCATTCCCTCTGCCGGCATGTTTTTCTCGATCAGGTACGCTTTTTTCTTCTGTGCGCCCGGGATCTGGTAATCTCTCTCAAGCAGAAGCATAACGATACGCTCAAATCCGATGGAGAATCCGCATGCGCAGGTCTGGTTTCCGGTGAATTTTCCGATCATTTCATCGTAGCGTCCGCCGCCTCCGACAGATCCGCCGTACTCATCCATAGCGATCTCGAAGATCGGTCCGGTGTAGTAGGACATTCCGCGCACCAGAGTCGGATCGAAAGCGATCTTGAATTCTGCGGTCTTCACGGCATTGACACTGTCGATGATGGTCTTCAGGCCGTCTGCGTACTCTTTGTCAAGGAATCCCTCAAGTTTCTCACGGCAGTACTCTACGCCTGCGGTATCCGGGGTGATCTCCTCGAACATTTTCAGGTATTTCTCTACGGACTCTTTTGCAAAGCCGGCTTCCTCGAGCTCTTTGGCAACGCCCTCAAAACCGATTTTATCCATCTTATCGAGGATAATAAATACGGTGTCATAGGACTCCTCCGGGAATCCGCTGTAGGCTGCCATTGCTTTTTCCATATGTTCGGTGCTTCTGCAGTTAAAAGCGATCTTTGCTCCTGCTTTTGCATAAGCCTCTGCTATGGCAAAACCGATTCCATAGGCTGCTCCCGTTACTAAAGCAACCTTGCCTTCCAATGAAAATAAATTTTTCATATCCATGCTGTTTTCCTCCTCATATATAATATTTGCCTTTTTTTCGTATTATTTATTTGTTTTCTTGTATATTTTATTTTTCTGTTTTATACTTACATTATACAGCCAGGCGGTATCCCTGATCCGCTTCGCAACGTACCTGATATGAAAGGATATTTTATTATGAAACTCTCCTCTTCCTGTAAAGAGGCCATCGACTCCTGTCTGGCCACCCGGTCTTTTGCCGTTGCTCATCTGTACAATGATGAAAAACCTATGAAGATTCATATTCATGACTGCTATGAGATCTATTTTTCCATCTCCGGTGGAAAGCAGTTTCTTATCGACAACCGGTTTTATGATTTTAAACCGGGAGATATTTTTTTTATCAATCAATACGAAAGTCATTATCTTTCTCAGATTGACAATGTAACCCACGAACGAATCATCCTGTCGATTCATCCGGACTATCTAAAACAGCTTTCCACTGTATTTACAGATTTGGATTATTGTTTCTCCTGTCGAAGCACCGGCTTTGGTCACCAGCTTTCTC
>ENA-OPWR01002322-OPWR01002322.1-human-gut-metagenome-genome-assembly--contig:-NODE-2322-length-13142-cov-1.679835_pt1 | contig 13142 bp, 7 predicted proteins | sample MGYA00241507_ERZ502006 | MGnify/ENA primary metagenome ERZ502006 (study PRJEB25962, sample SAMEA2043041) | human gut metagenome | biome: human gut; feature: human-associated habitat; material: faeces...
GGAAATGTTTTCCTGCAATGTAACGGTTACCATCTTCATCTACTACATTCATTGCTTTATTTGAAACTGTAAATTCTACAGTTTTCTCTTCTCCCGCTTTCAGAGATACTCTCTTAAATCCGCAGAGACTGTAGTTACGAACTGCAAGCGGAGAATCAAGGTCTTTGATATACACCTGAACAACTTCATCTGTATCTACTGTTCCATTGTTCTTAACAGTTGCTTTTAACATGATATCGGACTCTGCTGATACTTCACCGACAACCTCTGCTTCTGTTACGCAGGTATCACTGTATGTAAGTCCGTATCCAAATGGATAAAGTGCCTCTTTTTCCATATAACGGTAAGTTCTGTTTTTCATAGAGTAATCTGTGAATTCCGGCATTCCTTCCAGGTCTTTATAGAAGGTTATCGGAAGTTTTCCTGATGGAGATTCTTTTCCGAAGAGAAGATCTGCTATTGCACGTCCGCCTCTTGCTCCCGGATACCATGCAAGAAGGATTCCATTACAGTTATCCTGCGCATAATTCAGGTCAATCGCACTTCCTGCCATCAGAACTACGATGGTAGGTTTTCCTACTGCTGTTACTTTCTCGATCAGTTCTTCCTGTACTTTCGGAAGATGAAGATCAACTTTGTCCCCGGATGCATCACTGTTTCCGGTATCTCCTTCTTCTCCCTCCAGAGTCTCATCAAGACCTACGCAGAGTATGACTACATCGCTGTTTTCCGCTGTAATTACTGCCTCAGAAATTCTGTCCTGATCCCATGCCAGATTTTCAACTTTGTCTTTATATAAATCACATCCCTGAGAGTAAAGGATCCTTACATCGTCACCTGCTTCTTCACGGATTCCTTCAAGAACAGTAATATATTCTGAAGATGTTCCATGATAATTTCCAATAAGAGCTGCACGGCTATTTGCATTCGGGCCGATGACACCAATAGTATTTACTTTTGTTTTATCAATCGGAAGAACTCCATCATTCTTCAGAAGTACGCAGCTCTTTCTTGCCATCTTAAGAGCTTCATCAATGTGCTCTTTGCACTCTACCACACTATACGGTATCTTATCATATTCACTTCCGTCAAACAGGCCCAGCAGATATCTGGTTGTCAGCAGTCTTACTGCGGATTCTGTAATTTTCTCTTCTGTTACCAGTCCATCCTGATAAGCTCCCATCATATGAAGATATGTATTACCGCAATTCAGGTCACATCCTGCATTTAATGCCATAGCAGCGGACTGTCTTGGCGTAGAAGTTACCATGTGATGTTCATGGAAGTCACGGATTGCCCAGCAGTCAGAAGTATAATGACCTTCGAATTTCCATTTTCCTCTCAGGACATCTTCCATAAGATATTTATGTGCACAGCAGGGTTCTCCGTTTGTCCTGTTATAAGCACCCATTACAGCCTCAACATCCGCTTCTGTTACAAGCGCTTCAAAAGCCGGAAGATATGTTTCCCACATATCCTTCATGCTTGCCTGTGCATCAAATTCATGTCTGAGCGATTCCGGACCGCTGTGCACTGCATAATGCTTTGCACATGCTGCCGCTTTCATTACAGGTCCGTCACCCTGGATTCCTTCTACGAATTTCACGCCAAGTCTGGACGTCAGATATGGATCCTCACCATAGGTTTCATGCCCTCTGCCCCATCTCGGATCTCTGAAAATGTTTACATTGGGGGACCAGAAAGTAAGACCCTTGTAAATATCTCTGTCTTCTTTTGCAGAATATGCATTGTATTTTGCTCTTCCCTCAGTTGCAATGATATCGCCAACTTTTTTCATCTCTTCATCGTCAAATACTGCAGCCATCGCAATTGCCTGTGGGAACATGGTTGCCACACCTGCTCTGGCCACTCCATGCAGTGCTTCATTCCAGTAATTATATGCCGGAACACCCAGTCTTTTCACGGGAGCAGCATCGTATTTTAACTGGGAAGCCTTCTCCAGAAGCGTCATCTGTGATACCAGTTTTTCTGCTTTTTTTCTTGCTTCTGCTCTTTCTTTTCTGTGATCTTTCATTTCAGATCCTCCTGTTTATATAATTTGATAATTATTCAGCAGGTATTAACAAAGCCTCAGCGCAGCCCGCTACTCCTGCATTATGTATTCTGCATTTCTTCTCTGTATTTCGTCGGAGATTTTCCTGTATGTTTCTTAAATGCCAGTGAGAAATAATTCGTATCTCTGTATCCTACCATCATAGCAATCTTTCCAGTCTTGATGCTGGTAGTTTCCAGAAGGCTCTTCGCCTTCTCAATCCTCTTTCTGACAATGTATTCGTTACATCCTTCACCTGTAATCCGCTTAAATAATCTGGAGAAATAATTCGGTGTGATATAGAGACTTTCCGCAATGCTGGAAACCGAAATATCCTCTGCAAGATGCTCATCTATATAGTGTCTGGCATTGGAAATGGTATAATGTACATCCTCTTCATCATTTTCAATGAGCTGCTCAATAAACATTCTCGTAATCTCACAGGCCTCTTCTTTTCCTGCTGATGACAGACTCTTGGAGAGTGCATCCAACTTTCCTTCTTCCACCTCACACGATTCTTCCATGTAGGAAAAAATCAAAGAGGAGGCAATCTCGAAACAACATCTGCGCACAGCAGAAGGAGAAAGATTATAGGATTCTGTTGCCTTAGTAAAGGTATTAAATGCCTTTAGTACATAATCTGGAGTTCCTATATTGGAAATCATGATATTTCGCAGTTCTGCATAGATTTCCCAGAAGATTTTCTTCTTGTTCTGAGCCCCCATCGTCTGTATAATGTCCTGAATATTCTTTTTTTCATGTTCCAGAAGATATCTGGCATCATTGTAGGAAATTGCCAGATTTTCAAATCCTTGCACAGCACTTCCAACCGTAATCTTTGGTTTATATTCAAATTCATCCTTCAGCACATCCGACAATTCTTCAATCTGTTCCAGAACGCTGTCGTCATCATCCTTTTCAAAACAGACAATCGCAATCGTACCGTCATCATCTACAAATGTGATTCCTCTGTTTTGGGAATCCACCATGCTCATGCAGACATTTTTAACAGTCATTGCACGGAATTTTCCGTCATTCTGCTGTTCTGTATACATTCCCTGTTCCAGAAGAATCAGGCTCATTTTCTGCTTAATATCAAACTGAAAATCTTTCTGGAGAATATACAACTGCATCTCTTTATCTGCTTTTGTATGCACCAAATTCCTCATGCACTGCTCCAGTCTCATCTGCACTACAGAGCCTTGAGAGCGCCACACTCTGGCCTGATTCTGCTCTTTGTTTTCCTGCTCTTTCAGTTCTTTTATCTGCTTTTCTATCGCATTGAAAAGATCATCTTCATCAATCGGTTTCAGGAAGAAATCCTGCACCTGAAGCCGCAGGCTCTCTCTTGCATACTCAAAATTATCAAAGCCTGTAAGCACGATCACACGCAGTTCAGGTACTGATTCTCTGGCCGCTTTAATCAGTTCCAGTCCTGTCATTTCTGTCATCTGGATATCTGTAACCATAATTTCAGGACTTTCTTCTTTAAGAATCTTCAAAGCCTCGTTTCCTGACGCAGCAGTAAATACGCCATCTACTCCCAGTTTCTTCCAGTCTATTGCATTTTTCATCCCCATGCGTATCATCTTTTCGTCATCAACAATCAGTACTCTATACACACGTCCACTCGCCTCCTGCTGTGTTCTCTTTGATTTCTGTCTGATATGGCAGATGGATCACGACAGTTACTCCACCCGAATCATTCTTCTGGTAATTAAGACCATATCCCTCCCCAAAAAGAAGTTCAATCCTCTTGTTTACGTTTCGCACTCCATATCCAAAGGAATCCTCGTATCTGGAGAGCTGTTCATTCATTTCATCTATCTGTTCCTGACTCATTCCTGTGCCTGTATCTGATACCTTTATGATAACTTCATCCTCATTTTTATATGCTGTAAGATAAAGTGTACCTGTTTTTCCCTCTTTTACTTTCATTCCATGATAAATGGAATTCTCTACCAGTGGCTGCAGGGTCAGCTTCGGTATCAGGCTTTCTTCCACCTGAGATTCTACAACAATCTCACTTCCGATAATGTTGTCGTATCTCATGTTCTGGATAATCATATAATTCCTGATGTGCTCTACTTCTTCTCTGATCGTGATCACATCATGCCCTTTGCTGAGACAGATCCTGTAATATTTCGCCAGCGCCTTTACCATTGTGGAAATCTCTTTATTTCCTTCGGCAATCGCCTGCCAGTGGATACATTCCAGTGTATTATAAAGAAAATGTGGCTGGATCTGCGACTGAAGGGCATTAAAACGGATCTGCTCCAGCTGATGCTGTTCCAGTTTTACCTGTTCCATCAACACCTCGATTTCATCCATCATAGAGTTAAAACCAATTGCAAGCTTGGCAAAATCCTCGCCCATATTGTCAACATTGATCCTTGTTCTCAGGGAACCTGTCGCAACATAATCCATCTTAGATACTACCTTATTAAGGGGCTGATACATTTTCCTGACCAGTGCTCTTATAATAATGCTTACTATGATCAGCACTATGATCAGAACCAGAATCACAACAACCATTATATGGAATCCTGATTCCATCAGTTTATAAAAAGAAATCGAACTGACTACATAATAATTCCAGTTCTTAATCTTCTGGCATACATACATATTCCCATTCTTTGTAAATATCTGTATCCCTTTTTCCATCTCATCTATATAATTTACGTAACGGCCTGTCTCCTCTTTATCATTCGAAAGCAGTATCATTCCACCTGTGTCAACTACTCTTGTTTCTGCTGAAGAATCTCCTACAGCCAGCATCCTCTGTACTGCCGGATCATCGAAATTCATGCACAGAAGCCCTCTTGCATCAGATACTTTTCTGGTATCATATAATGGATAATACAGACTCAATGTATATCTGTTCCCTTTATAATAATCGTTATAATAATCGTTATTATAGGAAACTTTCAGCGTTCCTTTCTGCGCATATTTGCTTCTCTCATATGCCTGGGGATACACTTCTTCAAACTGCGTAACTGATAAAGAACCCTTTCCTCTGTAGTAGTAACTTTTATAATCCGAACTGACAATGGCAGCAAAGTTCAGACTCTCATACATATTATTCAGATTCTCCAGCTTGCTGTAAACTGCATCAATGTCTGCTGTCTTCAGCTCATTTTTCTGCACCTGCCTGCAGTAATTCTGCACAGAATCATCCATGATCGTACCCAATACGATTTCTTTATATGAATCCATTGATCCCTTAAAAGATTCCGCAACTGTATTATTCTGCATCTGCAGAAGTTCTACAGACTGCTCTTTCATCGATGCTATAGAAAAAGTCAGAGAAACACCTGCAACCGTCAGCGTTACAATAAGAATACTGACGGTCACAAGTAAAAGTATTTTTTTATCAAATTTCCAGTAGCTGAATTTTGTTTTCCATTTGTTCATGTTGTCTTTCCTCATCTGTCACATAATTTCACATATACCCACATGATCAGGGGGGGATTTTACCTCCCCAATATCATACCATGTTCAATGGTAAATGGATACAACAGATTTCGCAGAAAGAATCAACCCTTTACAGCACCTGCAGTCATACCTTTTACCAGTTTATCCTGGAAAATAATAAACATGATAACCATTGGTAAAAGTGTTAATGTAAGAACCGCCATGATCATTGGTGTATTCATAGAATACTGTCCCTGAAATTCCCAGATTGCCAACGGCAGGGTACGATTCTGGGCAGACTGTGTCAGTGTATTTACAAATGAGAATTCATTCCACATATTTACACCATTGTAAATTGCCAGTGTCGCCATTCCGGGTTTGGAAAGCGGCAGGATCATGGAGAAGAACATCTGAATCTTTCCACATCCGTCAATTTCAGCAGATTCTTCGATTTCTCTCGGAATCTCTTTCATAAAGCTGGTCAGGATAAATACGGAAATCGGAACTGCGAATGCGACATACGGTCCGATCAGTGACCAGATTGTATCATAAAGTCCTGTTGACTTTGACATTTTGAATACAGGGATCAATGTAATATGTACAGGAATAGACATACAGGCTACAATGATCGCATAAATCGGCTGTGCCATTTTAAACTTAAATCTTGCCAAAGGATAAGAAGCGCATGCTGAAATAAACAGCAGCAGAATCAGGGAGATTGCAAGAACGATCACACTGTTCTTGAAGTAATTTGCAAACCCTCCTGTAAGTACCTCAGTGTAATTGGACCAGTTCAGTTGATCAGGAAGCTGGAATACACCCTTGGTAAGCATCTCAAATTTCTCTTTGAATGAGTTCAGCACCATGAATATAAAAGGTGTAAATGATACAATTGCTGCACCGATAGCAAGAACAAAAGCAATGACCCAAGCTATGATGCTTTTTCTTCTACTTTTCTTATAGCTGTCCATCCCTTAATCCTCCTGTTTTCCGTTTATAAGTTTCATAGTAATCATAGATACCATTGTAATCAGGATAAACATACCTCCTGCAATGGCTGAGCCATAACCCATGTTAAAGTTCTTGAATGATTCTTTGTACATATAGGTTGCCATCAGCTCTGTAGCAGTACCAGGACCGCCACCTGTCATAACATAGATCAGATCGAAGTATTTCAGAGATCCAACCATTGAAAGGATAGCTGCACTCTTAATTGACGGAATAAGAAGTGGAAGTGCAATCTTCCAGAAATACTGTCCTCTTGTAGCACCATCGATTCTTGCTGCTTCAAATACATCATATGGGATGTTTGTATAACCAGCCATAAAGTAAACCATGTAGAATGGTGTAAACTGCCATGCAATGATAAGAATAACTGTGAGCAATGCTAATTTTGGATTACCAAGAAGGTCAATGTTGCCCCCTCCGAACCATCCGGAAATTGTGCTGACAATACCTCCGTTTGTTGCAAGTGCGTATGTGAAAAGGAAACCAATTGCAACAGAAGACATAAGCATTGGAATAAACCAGATAACCTTGAAAATTGTAAGTTTCTTACCGCCAAAGTCAAGGAATGTTGCCATTGCAAGTCCTAACGGAATCTGGATAATGATAGATAGGATCATGATAATAACGTTGTTCTTAAATGCTATCCAGAATTTTGTATCTTTGATCAGTTTTGCCCAGTTTGCAAGTCCTACCATCTTCTTGTCTGCGGAAATACCATTCCACTGGTATCCGCTTGTAATAAATGTATCAATAATCGGATACGCGATAAATACTACTAATAAAATGATAACAGGTGCCAGAAAAAGTGCTGCTGTCTGACGTGTTTTTCTCTGTCTTAACTGAACCAGAGATATCCCTTTTTCATTCATTTTGGTGCCTCCTTTTTAATACTTTCTGAGATTTGATCATCTGACCTAACGTATGCCAGAGTATGTTTGAAAAATGCTTTCGGAATATGTTAGAGATATATTTCTGAGATGGTTTTTATATATTTTCTGACATGCTGTCTGATATGTAATTTGACATTGAAATGATTTTTCAAGCACGCTCTGTGTACTCACATATTGTTTTTCAAGATAAAGGGTTCTGCACTTTCAGCATGTGCAGAACCCTTCTTTTCTACCCTTACTCAGGTCAGAATGAATGCCTGCTTTCCTTTAAAGATTATTCAGCATCATCTGCTGCTGCATCATCTGTAGCTTCTTCTGCAGTATCATCTGCTGCGCCAGAATCAGATTTGGTACTTAAATATTCGTCCATTGCTGTCTGCATTTCTTCCTGTGCTTCCTGAGGAGTCTTTGTCAGACCAAATACTTCCTGTAAGCCATCAAGATGTGCAGATGCAACAGATGTCGGCAGATACTGGTCATACCACAACTGGATAGAAGATGCTTCCTGAGCTGCATCAAAAATTTCCTTTACAACAGGGTCTTTGATGTGGTCTCCTGCATCTTTTACAGGAACAATCTTGTTGTTAGAATATGTAATGTCTGCAACTTCATCAGATAAATGATCTGTTGCACATTCAAATGCTGCTGCAAGTTTATCACCTTCACAGTTGAAGGAAATGAACTGATCACCTACAGTACCGATCTGGATTGTAGGATCAGCATCGGAATCATCAATTGCAGGGAATGGGAACCAGCCGATCTTCTGATAGAATTCCTCACTGTCAGTCTGGAATGTTCCTGTATACCATGAGCCACAGAGAAGCATACCTGCCAGCATACCTGCGCTGATATATTTGATCTGTTTCTTCATGATTACTTCTTCTTTTTAAATTCGTTAGAGAAAGAATAAGGGAAATCGGTCTCTTTGGTACCACGTTGCTGATTGGGGTTCGCATCCATCTTGAAAGAAATGCTAGCGCCATTCAACAAATCCTGATGAGTCAGATAGTTTTTGGTATATTCTTTACCGTTCAATTTCATCGACGAAATGTAACGTTTATCGTCTCCGTTATTCGGAGCAGAGATAGTCACCGTCTTTCCGTTTTCCAGATGCAACTTCATCTCCTTGAAGTAGGGAGTACCCAAAACATATTCATCCGTACCCGGACATACCGGATAGAATCCCATTGCCGAGAATACATACCAGGCAGAAGTCTGGCCGTTGTCCTCATCACCGCAATAACCGTCGGGAGCAGGGGTATAAAGTTTGTCCATCACTTCACGAATCCAATGTTGCGCTTTCCAGGGTTGGCCGGAATAGTTGTACATATAAAGCATGTGCTGAATCGGCTGGTTGCCATGTGCATAGTTACCCATATTCATAATCTGCATTTCACGGATTTCATGAATAACGGCTCCATAATAACTTTCATCAAAAATCGGAGGCAGGATAAATACAGAATCCATCATCTGGTTGAATCCGTCTTTACCACCCATCAGGTCGATCAGACCTTGAGGATCATGGAATACCGACCAGGTATAATGCCAGCTATTGCCTTCCGTAAAGGCATCCCCCCACTTCAACGGATTGAACGGAGACTGTAACGTACCGTCTTCATTCTTTCCACGCATCAGTTTGTGTTCCTTATCATACAGATTCTTATAGTTCATCGCTCTCTTTGCGAAGATTTCAATCTCTTTTTTCGGTTTCTTCAAGGCTTTACCCAATTGATAGATACACCAGTCATTGTAGGCATATTCCAAAGTTCTGGCTGTGTTTTCATTGATTTTTACGTCATAAGGGACATAGCCTAACTTATTATAATATTCGTATCCGCGTCTTCCTGTGGAAGATACGGTGGGATGTACGTTCTTTGTTCCGTGTATTAACCCTTCGTACAAAGTTTTCACATCTTCTACTTTAATACCTTTTAAATAAGCATCTGCCAGTACGGAAGCCGAATTATTTCCTATCATGCAGTCTCTGTGTCCGGGGCTGGCCCATTCGGGGAAGAATCCGCTTTCTTTGTAGGTATTGATGAGCCCTTCCTGCATTTCTTTATTCATCGACGGATACATCAGATTCAGTAATGGGAAAAGACACCGGAAGGTATCCCAAAATCCGGTGTCGGTAAACATATATCCCGGTAGAACTTGCCCGTTATAAGGGCTGTAATGAACAGGTTTTCCGGCTTCGTCCAGTTCGTAGAATTTTCGGGGGAAAAGTAACGAACGGTATAAGCAGGAGTAGAAAGTGCGGTATTGATCGAGGTTTCCTCCTTCCACTTCGATTTTTCCCAGTACCTGGTTCCATGCTTTCTGTCCCTTTTGTTTTATCTGCTCCAGATTGTCATTTCCTAATTCTTTCATATTCCTTGCAGCCTGTTCGAAGCTGATAAAGGAAGAAGCGATGCGTGCATGTACTTGTTCTCCACGTTGAGTTTTAAAGCCTATAATGGCTCCTGCATGGTCAGTAGTCTGTTCGGTTGCATTTTCTTGAATGCTTCCATTATTCACAGTGGCTTTATAGGTGAAAGGCTTATCGAATTGAATAATGAAATAGTTCTTGAAGTTTTCGGGAACTCCTCCGCTATTGCGTGTACTATAACCGATAATTTTGTTTTCTTCTGGGATAATCTGAATAAAAGAACCTTTGTCAAATGCATCGACTGCAATATACGAATGTGCGTTTTCCGGGAAAGTGAACCGGAAGAGAACAGCACGTTCGGTCGGAGACATCTCCGTGACAATATCGTATTCGGCCAGATACACCTTGTAGTAATAAGGAGTTGCTTCTTCTCCTTTGTGTCCGAACCAGCTAGCCCGCTTTTCTTCGTCGAATTCAGGTTTACCCACCATCGGCATAATGGAGAACTGTCCGTAATCGTTTATCCATGGGCTGGGCTGATGAGTTTGTTTGAATCCACGGATTTTATTGGCTGTATAGACATATTGCCATCCGTCTCCCATTTTTCCGGTCTGTGGCGTCCAGAAATTCATTCCCCAAGGGCGGGCAATGGCGGGGTAGGTGTTACCTGTTGATAATTCAAAAGATGATTGTGTTCCCATTAACGGATTAACGTATTGTGTCCAGTCTTTGGACTGGGCAAGAAACGTGCAACTAAGCACTAAAAATAATAACCAACATTTCTTCATAATTTTCTTTTTGAGTTTATAGCTTGCAAAGTAATCACAGCGTTTTCATGTGTTGCCAACGTTGAATGTTCCAACGGGGTGAGACATGACAAAGGTATAGCTTCGTGGTTAAGGTCGTGGTTAAAATCGTGGTTAATGCGATGGCTAATAGGCGCTTTTTTTATTAACCCCGCTAAAGAAACTATCGCAAAAGTGTTTTTTTACTATGTTATTCAACTATCTATGTGAAATAGACAAATATACCTTACTGTTATTATTTGTATTAGTGTTCTTTTTTTGTCGAACCATGTATGTGCTCAAGGCTTTATATTAGCAGGCATTGTGAATGATGCTGTACAGTTAGCCGTTTCCAATTAGAAACAGAAACTATCAGATTGCTTGGTGATTGGTAACTGAATAGCCTTTTTGTGCGCCCACTTATTTATAGATTTGTATCGGCAATTCCCCCTTTAGTGCTCCTATGGCATTAAATGCTAACGACTCCATTTCATTCTCTCCGGGATAAACGTAGATGGGAGCAAGGAAAGAGATTCTTTTTTTCAGTCTTGAAATCACATACTCCGAATAGGCGATACCTCCTGTCAGAAGGATGGCATCTATCTTCCCACAAAGTACGGTGGCACTGGCTCCTATCGCTTTTGCAACATTGTAAATCATGGCATCCAGTATCAGTTCCGCTTTTTTATCTCCTTTTTCGATAGATTGTATAATGGCGGGAACATCGGTTGTACCTAGATGGGCGGTCAGTCCGGCGCGTCCGGAAATACGTTTTTTCAATTCGTCTTTGGTGAGTTGACCGCTAAAACATAGGTCGATCAGTTGACCGGCGGGAAGTGTACCGGCACGTTCCGGTGAGAAAGGACCTTCACCGTCCAATGCATTGTTGGCGTCAATGGCTCGTCCGTGGTGATGGACTGCGACAGAGATGCCACCTCCCAGATGGCAGATAATTAAATCCAGATTTTCGTATTGGGTTCCCTGCTCTTTGGCAAAGCGGCGGGCGATTGCTTTCTGGTTTAATGCATGCCAGATGGTGATCTTCGGCATTAAGGGAGAACCTGTAATGCGTGCTATATCTTCCAGTTCATCCACCACTCCCGGATCAGCAATGAAAGCCGGACAGTTGGGTAATGTAGAAGCCAGTTTGCTGGCAATCAATCCTCCTAAGTTACAAGCATGGGTACGCATAGCATGCACTGTATCACGTTTCATGGCCTCATTTACCTCATACACTCCGCCCGGTATCGGTTTCACTAAACCGCCGCGTCCGATGATTGCATCAAAAGAAAAAGGTATCTTATTGTTTTCCAATTCTTGTAACACCAGGTTTTTCCGGAATTCAAACTGGTCTATCACCTCGGGAAAAGCGGATAGTTCTTCTACAGAATGTTTTATATTACTGACAAACAGCGGAGTTTCATTTTCGTAAACTGCTATTTTAGTAGAAGTAGAACCGGGATTGATAACCAGAATTTTCATGAATAGTAGGCTTTTAGTGGTGAATTTAGAATGATGAGCCGGTGACTTGGCTGACTTGTTTTCTGCATTTGCAATCTCCTGACACTTGTAAGCATGCCATTGCAATGCTGTAATATTTGGACAAGCCGGAATCACTACGCGATGGAAGCACTACAGGGCAAATAGGACCTTGCAGCAATCCTGCCATTTCTGCCTGTGCAAACAGAGAGACGGATTTGTAGAATGCATTACCCGATTCAATGTTCGGGAATATCAAGACATCTGCCTGTCCGTTGATAGGAGATACAATCCCTTTAATATCACCACTTGCCTGTTCGCACGCAGTACGTACGTCCAGCGGACCGTCAATAGTCACATTTCCGAATTCTCCCGCTTCGGCAAGTTCTACGATATTCACATAATCTAGTGAATGAGGGAACTTGGCACTCACTTTTTCTGTGCAGTGAATCAATGCGACACGCGGTTGTTCGATACCAAAGTGACGGCAGGTGCAGATAGCATACCAAATCATTTCTATACGTTGCTGTAAAGTAGGACGCGGAATGACGGCGGCATCCGAGAAGAAAAGCAGTTTATGGTAAGTAGGAATTTCCATTACTGCCAGATGCGTGAGGATTTTACCTTTTGGCAACAACCCTTTTTCCTTGTCGAGTATAGCATGTAGTAAATTGTCTGTATTGATAATCCCTTTCATCAAAATATCGGCTCCCCCTTCACGCACAATGCGGACAGCTTCGCGCGCCGCTTCATCCGGATTTTCTATGTGGATGGTTTTTACGTATTCAGGATATTGTTTGAGCGTGGGATATTTCTTCAGAATGGTAGAATCTCCAATCATCAGAAATTCTGCAATCCCTTCTTCCAAAGCACGGGAGATGGCATATTCAGTGTTAGGATCGTTCGCACAGACCACGGCAATTCGTTTTCTATGGTTTAGTTTTTTAAGATGAGCCGTTAACTGGGCAAAATTTAGAATAGGTTCCATAACGTTAGATTTTTAGCAAATATCAGAAAAATGATTGAAAAAATAATGATTATAACCCGAAAAATTACATCCATTATGTAACATTTTGCTATATTTTATTTGTTTTGGCTGTTGGATGTGCATGGAACCGTTTTTTCCTGTATTTTTGCAAATAAAT
>ENA-OPWR01002342-OPWR01002342.1-human-gut-metagenome-genome-assembly--contig:-NODE-2342-length-13043-cov-7.098399_pt1 | contig 13043 bp, 9 predicted proteins | sample MGYA00241507_ERZ502006 | MGnify/ENA primary metagenome ERZ502006 (study PRJEB25962, sample SAMEA2043041) | human gut metagenome | biome: human gut; feature: human-associated habitat; material: faeces...
CTTTCATGCTCCTTCCGCGTGCAGCTTTTTGGGGCTTCGCCTAAGTCCTTGTTTGCCCCCCAACTTTCCGTGAAGAACCAATAATCTTCCTTCCCCTGCCCCCTCTGCTTTTGTCGGCGGAGGGGCGTTTTTTGTGCTTCCGCGAAATTCGAGATTGACAACTTCCCCCGATGGTGGTAAACTGGAAAAAACGGAAGGTTTCTGCCCATTTTCGTCGCTTGTTAGGAGGATTGCTATGAGTCCCATTGCCGCCCGGAAAAAGACCATCATCTGGATGATTGCCGCCATCGTGCTGGCAGTCTCTTCCATCGCACTTGGTGCCGGTCTCATCGTCAGCCACAATTCGCTGACGGACACCCGGAATCAGCTGACGGACACGCAGAGCGCGCTGTCCTCCACCCAATCCACCTTAGCGGACACCGAAAACAGCCTGTCCGCCACAAAGGACACCCTTGCCTCCACCGAAGCCACCCTCGCCGAAACGCAGACCACGCTGGACACGACCGCCGCCGCCTTGACGGATACCCAGACCACCCTCGCGTCTACCGAAGCCACCCTCGCCGAAACGCAGGGCACGCTTGCTGACCGCGAAACCGAACTGTCCGCCACGAAGGACACCCTCGCGTCCACCGAAGCCACCCTCGCCGAAACGCAGGGTACGCTTGCTGACCGTGAAACTGAACTGTCCGCGACAAAGGACACCCTTGCGTCCACCGAAGCCACCCTCGCAGAAACGCAGGGCACGCTTGCTGACCGCGAAACCGAACTGTCCGCCACAAAGGACACCCTCGCATCCACCGAAGCCACCCTCGCCGAAACGCAGGGCACGCTTGCTGACCGCGAAACCGAGCTGTCCGCGACAAAGGACAACCTCGCATCCACCGAAGCTACCCTCGCCGAAACGCAGACTGCCCTGAACAGCCGCGACACCACGCTGGCATCCACGAAGGACACGCTGATGATCACCCAGACCAAACTGGCGGCAGTGAAGGACACGCTGTCCACCACGCAGAACGAACTGGACACGCTGAAAGCATCCCTGCCGGCGAAGGAATATGAACTGGAGAACACGAAGGAAGCACTCGCCGCGACGGAAGCCGAACTGGCGGTGACGCAGAACACGCTGACTGCCGCGCAGACGGAGCTGTCCGACACAAAAACCAGCCTGTCCGCCACTGAAACCGAGCTGACCGCGACGAAGGACACCCTTGCCGCCGCCACGACGGAATTGTCCGACACCAAGACGGCGCTGACCGCCACCGAAGCCGAGCTCACGACGACGAAGGACAGCCTGACCGCAAAGGAAGCCGAACTCGCCGCGACGAAGGACACCCTGACCTCGAAGGAAGCCGAATTCACCGCGACGAAGGACAGCCTGACCGCAAAGGAAGCGGAACTCGCCGCGACGAAGGACAGTCTGACCGCGAAGGAAGCCGAGCTCACCACGACGAAAGACAGTCTGACCGCGAAGGAAGCCGAACTCACCGCGACGAAGGACAGCCTGACCGCGAAGGAATCCGAACTCGCCGCGACGAAGGACACCCTGACCGCCGCCACGACGGAGCTGGAAGCCACAAAGGCAACCCTTGCCGCGACAGAGGCGGAATTGACGACGACGCAGGAAACCCTCGCCGACGCGCAGGCGATTCTGGCGGCATCGAACGAATCGCTGAGCTTCGCGAAGCTGAACCCGGCGACGCGCGGCACTGACCCCGGCATTGCGCCCTCCCCGATGGCAAGCGCGGTTCGCGACCCGTCGGAAGCCGTCGCGTTCCTGCTTGTGACGGTCGGCACAAAGACGTACGAGCCGATTCCGCTGCTGGAGGACGGGTACTACCGGCTGATCCACGGCGTGTGCGTGAACATCATCCACGTCACGGAGACGAGCATCGAGATGACCGACGCCAGCTGCGCCGACCACGACTGCATCGCGCAGGGCATCGTGACGCTGGAGAACAAGGACACGCGTGAAGGCGGCAGCTACATCATCTGCCAGCAGAACTTTGTGACGCTGCGGCTCTGCACCCGCGCGGAGCTGGAAGCGGAAGGCATTGTGCTGCAATAATCGAGGATTTGACCGGGGGCGGCGCAGGCTGCCTCCGGTTTTTTGCATAATCAGAAATATCCCCAAGGAGGAAAACGCCCATGCTGACGTATCATCCGACCACCGAAGCCGAGAAGGAAGCCATCTGCGCGTGGCAGTACCCCGGCGAATACGCGATGTACAACAATCCGCCGTATGTCGAGCAGAAGAAGCACGGATACGGTTTTGCGAATCCGGCAAACAATTTCTATTCCTTTTACGATGGCGAAACGCTGGTGGGCTTCGTGAACCTGTCGGACGAGGGCAGCGAGGTGTTTTTCGGCATCGGGGCGCATCCCGACCACTGCGGACAGGGGTACGGCACGCAGATGACGGCGCTGGCGTGGGAGTTATCCCAGCGGCTGTATCCGGGCAAGCCGATGTATCTGGAAGTGCGGACGTGGAACACGCGCGCCGTTCGCTGCTACGAGAAGGCAGGATTCCGGGTGGTGGGCGAGCCGGTGAAGCGGGTGACGCTCAGCGGAGAAGGGACGTTTTACCACATGGTGCGTCAGGCGCAGGGATCATTCCGCGCAAGATGTTGATTTGCCAAGCGGCATCCGCTGCGAATTTGACATTCGCCGCCTTTCGGGGCGGCTTTTTGTTTGGTTCTTCACGGAAAGTTGGGAAAGCAAACAAGGGCTTAGGCGAAGCCCCCAAAAGCTGCACGCGGAAGGAGCATGAAAGTGCGACCAACCCAATCGCGAAAAGGGGTCAAGGGGCAATTGCCCCTTGCAGGGTCAAGGGACAGCGTCCCTTGTGGGGTTTGGGGCAACGCCCCAACTGTTCCGCGTCCGACCAATCCTAAGGAAGCCGTCAACAAAGGTGCAGGCAGCGAAGCGTCCCTGCCAGTAACTCTGCGCGTCCGCAGACGCGCCTCCAAGCTGCTCTTCCCCCCAAGATTCCGTGAAGAACCTTTTGTTCCCCCGCTGAGCGCCGCCTAAAATCTCTATGAATATGTAAAATTCAGTTGAAAACAAGCGCAAAGTGTGGTAAAGTAGATATGTATGCGATTTTTCCCCGCACAGGCGGAATTCTGCTGCATTGCGGCACGCTCGGAGGAAACGAACCATCATGACGATTATGAATGTCTTATCCCTGTTCGGCGGACTGGGGCTGTTCCTGTTCGGAATGCAGCTGATGGGCGAAGCGCTGGAAAAAGCGGCGGGTACACGGCTGAAAAAGCTGCTGGGCATGGTCACGGGCAACCGCTTCCTCGCCATGCTCGCGGGCATCACCATCACGGCGGTGGTGCAGTCCTCCTCCGCGACGACGGTCATGGTCGTCGGCTTCGTCAACGCAGGGCTGATGTCCCTGACGCAGGCGGTCGGCGTGATTATGGGCGCAAACATCGGCACAACGGTCACGTCGCTGCTGCTGTCGGTGCAGATTGATTTCGCCGCCATCTTCACGTTTCTGGGGCTGATTCTCTCGAATCTTCCCGACAAGTACAGAACCGCCAAGCAGTTCGGCACCATCACGATGGGCTTGGGCATCCTGTTCATCGGCATGAACACCATGTCCGGCGCGATGGAGCCGCTGCGGACGTGGGAGGGTTTTCAGAAGGCGATGGCGTCCATCAACAACCCGATTCTGGGCGTGCTGATCGGCGCGGGCATCACCGCCGTCCTGCAATCCTCCGCCGCCAGCATCGGCATCCTGCAAACGCTCGTCGCGCAGGGGCTGATTGGGCTGGATGGCGCCATCTTCATCCTCTTCGGGCAGAATATCGGCACTTGCGTCACGGCGCTGCTGGCATGCGCGGGCACAAACTCCACCGCCAAGCGCGCGGCGACGGTGCACCTGCTCTTCAACGTCATCGGCACGGTGATTTTCGTCATCATCGCCTGCTGCCTGCCGCTGGCAAGCTGGGTCGAGATGCTCTCCCCCGGCAACCTCAAGCTGCAAATCGCCATCGTCCACATTCTCTTCAACGTCACGACGACGGCGCTGCTGCTGCCCGCCGCAAGCTGGCTGGAGAAGCTGGCGTGCCTGCTGATCAAGGGCGACGGCTCGACCGCCGAGGAAATGAAGCTGCGCTACTTTGACGCGCGTATGCTCAAGACGCCGCCGATTGCCGTGGCGCAGCTGTTCAACGAAGTGCAGCGCATGGGCGGCATCGCGATGGGCAACTTCCAGCGCGCGATGGAGTGCTTCAACGAGTGGGACGCGAAGAAGTCCGAAGAGCTGGCGCGGAACGAGGACGTGCTGGACTACCTGAACCGCGAAATCACCGATTCGCTGGTGGAAGTGAAGGGGCTTGACCTGTCCGAGAAGGACACGAAGCTGGTCGGCTCGATGTTCCACGTCGTCAACGACATGGAGCGCATTGGCGACCACAGCCAGAACATCATGGAATCGGCGCAGCTGAAGAATCAGGACGAGGTGAAATTCTCGCCCAAGGCGGTACAGGAGCTGGAAAGCCTGTCGAACCTTGTGCGCGCGCAGATGCAGCGCTCGCTGGACATGTTCAAGGCGCAGGTAACGGACGACACGCTGCTGGGCGAAGTGGAGGGCGTGGAGGACGAAATCGACACGACGACCGAAGCCCTCCGCAGCCACCACATGGATCGCTTGAAGAACCACAAGTGTTCCGCGAAGAACGGCATGATTTATCTGGACATGCTGACAAACCTCGAACGTATCGGCGACCACGCGGAGAATATCGCCACGTCCGCGAAATCCGCAACGGGGATTTGAGTTGTCCACATTGCTTGCACATGAAAACCTCGCGACAGGTGATGCCGCGAGGTTTTTTGGTTCTATTGATTATTCGCCGATTTCCGCGTAAATCATTTCCACATGATTCTGGCATTCCTTCGCGAACGTCGCCGCGTCGAACGCGCCGTTCAGATAGCGCTGCACCAGCACCTGAAGCGCGTCGTCATACGTCAGCGGCGAACCCTCGGACACATACAGCGATTTCGCCATCTCCTGATAGTAGGCAATATCCTCCGCCGAAGAGAAATAACGCCACTGCTCCATGTTTGCGTACTGATCCTGCAAGTCGCGCAGGGTGTCCTCGTCCGCGCGCTCTTTATCTGCTTTCTGTTCCAGCAGTGCGATTTTTTCCGCAAGTTCATCCAGCTGCGCCACCATCGACGGATTTTCAATCGGCTCGGTCAGGTTGTCATAGATAAAGTAACTTCCATCTGTCAGATGCGTCGCGCAGTACTCCAAAAACTGAATCGCGGCTTCCTGATTCTTGCCGTAGGGGTTCACCACAGCAATGGTCACATACGTTTCAACCGCGCTGTTCTGCTCCGGGAAAATGCGCGGCACGAATTGAATCATCTGCGACGGGGCGGACGAAGCACCCGGAATCATGAAAATATTTTCAAATGCCATGCGCGGCTCTTCTTCCGCGGGCAGTTCGTCCTTGATGCGCTGGACGTAATGCAGAAACGTTTCGTCCGTAAAGTCCAGCCTGCGTCCCTCCTGCAGGGAGGTCATGATGTAATACTTCATGAACAAGTCCATCATGCCCGACTGGGTGTATTTCTGCATCAGAAGCCCTGTCTCTTCCGGCAGAAGCCCTTCTTCCAGAATTTCGTTGCACACATCCAGCAGTTCGTCGAAGGTTTCGGGCGACTTCATTCCCCATTCGTCCAGATATTCCGTCAAGACCATCATGCCCATCGGGGAAGCATCTATTATCCAGCCCATCAGCGTATCGTCATCCGTGCAGACGGGGCGCAGAGCGGGATAGACATGCTGGAAAGCGTCCTGCAAAATCGCGCTGTCGGTTAGCGGGGTGTAGTACTTCATATTTTTGAGGGTGTATAAGCCGTCGTAAGCAGTGAAAACAAACAAATCAATGTCGGGATTCTTGATAACGTAGGCGGTCGAAATCGTGTCCATGATGTCTACGGACTTTTCGCAGGTGATGCTGATGCCGCTTTCCTGTTCAAACTGCTCCATGCGTTCCATCAAGGCATAATACTGATTGGTGGCAATGTTCAGTTCTGCATTTTCCGCGTGGGCGGCAAAAGCGCACAGGGTCAGAGCGGCGCAGAGCATCAGCGACAGAAACTTTTTCATTCGCTTCTCCTTTATCTGTCACAGTAGGATTACGATTGCCGCGCTGTCTGCCCCATGGGATTCACGCCTTTCTGTATCGTTCGTTTTTCATGCCAGTATCTTCATTTGTAATATAGCATGTGCTTTTTGTTTTGTCAAGTCACGTCGCCATTTTTTTGCAGCGCATTAGATGTGACGAATATATTCCCCCACAACCTCCACCAGCCCATCCGCCTCCTTCGGCGCGTACCTCGGCGAAATCGCGAGCGTCACGAAGTCGTACTCCCCCGCCGCGTGGAAATCGCGGTAGTCGTCGTACACGCGGAAGGGCACGGTCGGCTCTGCGCCGTTTTTCGCGGCGAACATCTGCGCGGTCAGCGAATTGAGATGGATGTTGCCGTCCGCGTCAAGCAGCACTTGCGGAATATCCGCCCGCGAACGCGGATTGCGCACGTTATCCAGCGACGAAATCCGCCGCATCGCCAGCGCGAAAAGCAGGTAATTCGCCTCATCGAGCTTCTTCTGGGCATAGAAGGCGGTGTAATCCAGCCGCTTTGGGACGGGCATGGACAGGACGTTGAACAGCACGAAGTTCGGGCCGGGATAGCCGATGCCGAGGTCGCTGTGCGCGTCAACGTGGGTGACGTCGAAGGGGGCGGTCAGGCGTCCGGCGGCGATTTGCTCCTCCCAGAAGCGGAGCGCGCCGTCGTGCGTCTCGAAAATGCGCCCCGGCTTGGGGGCGGTGCGGGACAGGCCGCACTGGTTTTCGAGGAACGCGCGGACGGCGGATGCTTCCCACGGCTCATGTCCGGGGAGGGATGGACGGTGTCCTAATTCGGCAAGAGGACAGCAGTCGGCGAGGAAAAAGTCGAGGTCAATGTCGAGAACGCGCATGGTAATGCTTCTTTCTGCTGAAATCAGCGGGATTTCCGTTCTATTATACCCCATTCCCCCTCACGGCGCAAGGTCGATGATGCTGTTGTCGCTGCCGCCCTCGGCGAAGGAATCCGGCACTTGCCCGACGATGATGCTTTCTGCCATCGCCATCTGCGTGCTGGCCTGCACGTTTTTCGCGCCGGTCGGAATGACGATTTGCACGTTCGCAGTCAGGACGAGGGAAATGCGGTGGCGTGTCTGGTTGATGCCGGCGGTGGTGAAATCGGTGCTGAACGCCGCCTGCACCGAGCCGACAGGCAGAATCTGCACGGCGATGCCCGGCCCCGCGCCCGCCAGCAGCGTCAGCCCGATGGCACTGCCCAGCGGCACAACGACGGTTTTCTGCCCCATGGCGGTCAATCTTTCCTGCGCAAGCAGGGACGCCTGCGCCGCCAGACGGTTCATCTCCGGGGTATTCGCCTGAATCAGGCGCACTTGCCCTTGATCGTCCTTCTCGACGGTCATCAGGTCGGCGTAATGCACGCCGAGTCCGAGCATCTCAGACGCTGCCTCGTTGAGCGCCTGAATCGCCAGCGACCGCGCCGTCGCCTGCGAGAGCGTCAGCACGACATCGGTCACGTTGCGCTCGACGCGGAGAATCAGCAGCGTCAGCAGCACAGGCAGCAGCCACAGTGCGCGTTTCCACCGCCGCCGGGGAGATTTTCGGCGCTTTGCAGGAATTTTCGCTTCTGATTCGTTGTTTGTCTGGGGCATGGTGCATCCTCCTTTCGTCGCCTGCCATTGCAGGATGCGCGAATATGTGCTATAATATAGGATGTAATTCTGTATGCTCTTGTGGATTGGCATCCACGTTTTCATATTCCGCCGGGGCGCGCATCATGCCGCTGACGGCGCAAAGGGGCTGAAGCAGTGAAGAAACGCAGCGATTTCCCGGACTTTGTGCCGGAAAACGACGATTTTGCCTATCAGGACGGTCATCCCGACGACCCGCAGGGCGATGATCCTGACGAATACGACCCGAACTGGGCGGACGACGACGACCCCGTGGAAGTTGCGGGGCAGGCGGACATGTTCGCGCACGAGGACTTCTGGAACGCTTCGGCGGATGATAGCGAAGCGCTGCCGGAGGAGGAAAAGGTCTACAAGCACTCCATTTTCAAGCCGGAGATGAAGAAGCCGAACTTCGTGCTGTCGATTGCCGTCAACGTCATCCGCATTTTCGCGGTGCTGGTGCTGGTGGCAGGACTGGCGGCAGTCGGCGCGGTGGTCGGCATTGCGAAAGGGTACATGGAAACTGCCCCGACGCTTGACCTCGCCGCGATTGACGATCAGGCGCAGACCTCCTTCATCTACGACGCCAACGGCAACCTCATCACCGAATACAAAGGCTCGGAGAACCGCGTCATGGTGTCGATTCAGGCCATGCCGACATACCTCCAGCACGCTTTTATCGCCGTGGAGGATGCGCGCTTCTACACGCACAACGGCGTGGACATCAAGCGCATTATCGGCGCGTTCGTGTCGAACCTGTCCTCCTCCTCCACGCAGGGCGGCTCGACCATCACCCAGCAGCTGATTAAGAACACGCTCCTTTCCTCCGAGCAGAGCTACAAGCGCAAAATTCAGGAAGCGTACCTCGCCATGCAGCTGGAAACGCGCTACACAAAGGATCAGATTCTCGAAAGCTACCTGAACACCATCTACCTCGGCGAAAACTACTACGGCGTGTACACCGCCGCGCAGGGGTATTTCGGCAAATCGCTGGGCGAACTGACGCTCCGCGAATGCGCCATGCTGGCGGGCACATGCAACTCGCCCTACTACTACAATCCGCGCCGGAATTTCTACACGCGGCAGAAGGAGGGCGTGGATTACCCCGCCATCACCAACGACCGCACCAACTACGTCCTGCGCTGCATGTACGAAAACCAGTACATCACCTACGAGCAGTATCAGGAGGCGCTTGATCCGGCGACCGCGCATGTGCTGGAGAAAGACCCGAACACGGCTACCGGCATGTACGCCTACGCGCACTACGTCGAATACGCGGTGGATGAGGTCATCGACATTCTGCTGCAGCTGAACAACCTTGAGGACACCTCCGCCAACCGCAACGCCATGGAAAACAAGCTGCGCACCGGCGGCTACCACGTCCAGCTCGCCATCGACACCTCCATTCAGTCCACCGTCGAGGATACGCTGGAAAACTGGACGAACTACCCTTCCCTGCGCGACCCGGCGGACAAGGTCTACCGCACGCGCAATTCCGACGGCACATACGACGAAACGGTTGAGCCGCAGGCCGCCGCCGTCGTCGTGGACTACCACACGGGCGAAATCAAAGCCATCGTCGGCAGCCGCACGCGCCCGACGGCGATGAAAACCTTCAACCGCGCGGTGGATATGACCATGCCCGTCGGCTCGTCCATCAAGCCGATTGCCGTGTACGCCCCCGCGATTGAGCTTGGCGCATCCCCCGCGAGCATCGTGATGAACATGCCGCTGCCGATTTCCGGCTGGCGCGGGTCAAACGGACAGGATTCATGGCCGCGCAACTACGGCGGCAGCTCCTACGCCGGCCCGGAGACGCTGCGCAAGGCGCTCGTCAACAGCCACAACACCGCCGCCGCGCAGGCGCTGATGACCCTTGTGGGCGTGGACAATTCCGTTGCCTTCCTGCACGCGATGGGCATTGACGATGCGCACATTGACGCAACGCCGTTCGGCTTGTCCCTCGGCTCCAGCGGCATCACGCCCATGCAGATGGCGGTTGCCTTCGGCGTGCTGGCGAACGGCGGCGTGTATCAGCAGCCCATCTCCGTCCTCGGCATTTCCGACAGCACGGGCAAGGTCATCTGGGACGGCCACCAGCAGCAGGAGCGTCACCGCGTGTTCAGCGAATCCACGGCGTACATGGTCGTGGACATGCTCAAGCAGGCGGTTTCCTCCGGCACGGGCACAAACGCGAAAATCAAGGGGCAGACCGTCGCGGGCAAAACTGGCACGAACTCCGACCAGAAGGGCGTTTTCTTCGCCGGCATGACGGGCTACTACTCCTCCGCCCTGTGGGTTGGGCACGACAACTACAAGGCGCTGTCGTCAAAATCCACCGGCTCCCGCTCCGCCGCCCCGCTGTGGCAGAGCTACATGAGCAAGATTCATCAGGGGCTGTCCAACCGCGACATTCTGGAGGGCAGCGCCAGCGACTACGGCTTGGTGAAGGTGACGACGTGCGCGGTATCGGGGCAGCTTGCCACCGACGCTTGCCGCAGCGACGCGATGGGCTACGGGGTCGTGACGGACTACTGGAAAGCCGGCACAGAACCGACGGTTTCCTGCCAGATGCACACGACGCAGACGATCTGCTCCGTCAGCGGCTTGCTCGCCTCCCCCTACTGCCCGGACACGGTCACGCGCGGCGTGCTGACGATTCCGTCGGGACACCCGCTGGCGTCCTTCATCGGCACGGAATATGAGGATGTGCTGATTGAGTACCTCGGCAGCTACGCGGTCTTGGGCGCAAGCGGCACCTGCCCGTACCACACGAGCGCATCCAGCTCCGGCAGCAACACGATGGTGGAGAACACGCTGATTCCCGATGCGAAGATTCTGCTTTCGCAAGCCTACGCGCAATTGCAGAGCATGGACATTGTAAACGACGCGCAGCGCTACTCCGCGATTCAGTCCGCCATCACGAATCTGGAATACGTCATCTCCCTCCCCGCCCCGACAACGGCGGAAGTTGCGTCGGCAATGGGGCAGCTGACGCAGGCGATGGCGGGTCTCTACTAATGGATACACAAACAAACACGGCGGCGGATTCTCTCGCAGAAATCCTCCATGCCCTCCGCGGCATCCGCGCCCCCATCCAGCAAGGCGAATACGACCTGCACGACCTCGTGCGGGCATCCCTTGCGGAGGCGGAAATCCCCTGTGCGCACGAAGTCTCGCTCGCGCCGCGCTGCCGCATCGACCTTGTGTGCCCCGGCGGCATCGGCATCGAAATCAAGCGCGGGCAGCCTGACCGCAAACGCATTGTGATGCAGCTGACCCGCTACGCCGCGTGCGGGCAAATCAGCGCCCTGATTCTTGTGACTGAGCGGACTGTCGCCGTACCCAATCGAATTCACGGAAAGCCGATTTCGTGCGTATGCCTGAACCGGCTGTGGGGAATTGCACTATGAATGAAGAAGAAGCGGAACTGCTTCCGCCGTACCTGCGCCCGTACCCGCCCTCCGGCGCACCGCTGGGAACGCTGAGCTACAACCGCCGCAGTAAGTGCTGGGTGGTGAAGGGCGACCCGTCGGTGACGGAGGTGTGCAAGCGGCTGTTTCCGGGCAGCGCGGGCAGCAGGCGCGGCGAAGCGCGGTTCACGGCGCACCGGCGGGCGGTGGGCGACCTCTGCTGGCTGATGATGCGCTTCCCGCTGGAAATCAAGGCAAGCGACCGCGCGTTGTGGGAAAAGGCGGTCACGGGCGCACGCGAATACGCGGTTCGTCAGGCAAAGTTATCGACCATGCCCGTGCGCATGACCCCGCCCGACGGCGCGTTTCTGGGGACGCTCCGCCCATTTCAGGAGGAGGGGCTGTCGTACCTGTGCAGCCACGATCGATGCCTGCTGGCGGACGAAATGGGCTTAGGCAAGACGGTGCAGGCGCTGGCGTTTCTATCCTCCACCGGTTCATTGCCCGCGCTGGTGATTCCGCCCGCGCACCTGACCCGCAACTGGCAGGAGGAAACGCTGCGTTTCCTGCGAGTGGACGGCAAAGCGCCGCGCGTGCACACGATCCGTGGGCTGAAGCCCTACGACCTGCCAGAAGCGGACGTGTACATCATGCACTACCTGCTTCTGCGCGGGTGGAAGGGCGTGCTGCCGACGCTGCCTTTTCGATCGGTCATCTTCGACGAAATCCAGGAGCTGCGCCACGCGGGGACGGAGAAGTACTCCGCCGCGTCGCTGCTGTCGGAAAGCTGCGAGCGCGTTATCGGGCTGTCCGGCACGCCGATTTACAACCGCGGCGGCGAAATCTGGAACGTCATCAACATTCTCGACTACCACTTCTTAGGCGACTGGGAGTCGTTTTCGCGCGAGTGGTGCAGCGGCTACGGCAATCAGCTTGTGCTGAAGCCCGATTTGCTCGGCGCGTACCTGCGGCGGGAGGGGCTGATGCTCCGCCGGACGAAGCAGGAGGTGCTGCGCGAGCTGCCGCCGAAGCGCCGGCTTGTGCAGGAGCTGGACTGGAACGACAAGGTATACGCCCAGCTGATGGCGCCCGTGATGCGCGACGTGCTGCGCTGGAAACAGGACGACCAGCTTTCGGCGCAGGAGCGGGCAATGCTGGAGGAATCCATCAGCCAGCACGCGCGGCAGGCCACGGGCGTGGCGAAAGCGCCGTATGTGTGCCAATTTGTGCGCGCACTGCTGGACGGCGGCGAAAAAGTGCTGCTGTTTGCACACCACCATCAGGTGATGGACATCTACAAGCAGGAATTGAAGGCGTTTTCGCCGGGGTTCATCACCGGGCGGGAGACGACGCTGGCGAAGATGAACGCGGTTGACCGCTTCCAATCCGGGCGGACGGACGTGCTGTGCATCAGCCTGCGCGCGGCAAGCGGTCTCAATCTCCAGCGCGCGACGTGCGTCGTTTTCGGCGAGCTGGACTGGTCGCCGGCAGTGCATTCACAGGCGGAGGATCGCGCGCACCGCATGGGGCAGGAGGATTCGCTCCTGTGCTACTACCTCGTTGCGCCGCAGGGTTCGGACGCGGTGATGCAGGAAGCGCTGGGCTTGAAGGTCAGCCAATTTGTCGGGCTGATGGGCGATGCGCCGCAGTCCCCGGAGCAGGCGGAGCAGTTTGCGAATCAGGCACGTCGGCATGTGGAAAGGATTGTGGCGCAGATGGGGGACAGCGCCATTTCACCCAACTAACGATAAAAATCAAGCCGCATGGGTGTGCACTGCGAAGGGGTGTCGGGGGCGACCGCAAAGCCCCCGACTCGCCTCCGCAGAGGCGAAATCCCGGCGTTTCGGGAAAAGCCATTT
>ENA-OPWR01002343-OPWR01002343.1-human-gut-metagenome-genome-assembly--contig:-NODE-2343-length-13043-cov-2.645673_pt1 | contig 13043 bp, 9 predicted proteins | sample MGYA00241507_ERZ502006 | MGnify/ENA primary metagenome ERZ502006 (study PRJEB25962, sample SAMEA2043041) | human gut metagenome | biome: human gut; feature: human-associated habitat; material: faeces...
AACTGATGCGTGACGATTACTGTGACGGACTGGGTGATTGTCTTCCTGCCTGTCCGACAGGGGCAATTACATTTGTAGAACGCGAAGCGGCGGCTTATGATGAGCAGGCAGTTTTGGAAAATAAAAGAAAGAAAATGCAGGTACAGGGTCAGTCCGGCACACAGATGCCACTTCATGCAGGCTGTCCGGGTACGCAGATGCGCCGTATGCACCATGCGGAAAATAACAGTGCGGCAGGACAAGGCAGTATAGCTGGGCTGAATAATAACGCGGGTCAAAACGGTGTAGTGGGAATGAATAATATCGCAGGTCAAAGCAGTGGTACAGAACCGGCAAATGCAGCATCGTTTTCACCGGTGTCACAGCTTTCACAGTGGCCGGTTCAGATTAAACTTGTGCCGGTAAATGCACCGTATTTTGACGGCGCAAAGCTGCTGATTGCGGCAGACTGTACGGCATATGCTTATGCAGGCTTTCATGAAAAATTTATCAAAAATCATATCACGCTGATTGGTTGTCCGAAGCTTGATGATGTTGACTATTCGGAGAAACTGACACAGATTATTGCCAATAACAATATCAAGAGCATTACGATTGTCCGCATGGAAGTGCCTTGCTGTGGCGGCATTGAATACGCTGTGAAAAAGGCCATTCAGGACAGCGGAAAGTTCCTGCCATGGCAGTGCTATACGATTTCGATTGACGGAAATATTATTGATGAATAAGAATTGCGGAATGGAGAGTAATAATGGAAAATAAAATGTTTTGTTATCAGTGCGAACAGACGGCAGGGTGTACAGGCTGTACACAGTCAGGTGTCTGCGGAAAATCAGCAGATACAGCCAGATTACAGGATGAGCTGACCGGTGCGTTAATCGGTCTTGCGCGTGCAACGGAGAGCAATCCGGCAACACAAAATACGTATCAGACAATTATCGAAGGACTTTTTACAACAATTACCAATGTAAGTTTTGACGATGAAGCCATTATCAGACAGATTGAAAAGACCCATGCGGCAAAGGAAGAACTGGTACCGGGCTGCGGAAGCTGTGGCGCGCCTTGCGGCAAGACAGAAGATTATGATATGCAGCAGCTTTGGAATGACAATGAAGACATTCGTTCTTTGAAATCGCTGATTTTATTCGGACTGCGCGGCATGGCGGCATATGCTTATCATGCGCAGATGCTTGGATATAAAGATGATGAAGTGAATGACTTTTTCTGTGAAGGGTTGTTTAAAATCGGTTATGAAAATACAATGGAAGAACTGCTTCCAACTGTATTAAAGGTCGGAGAAATCAATTTAAAATGTATGGCACTGCTTGATAAAGCCAATACAGAAAGCTATGGAACACCGACACCGGCAGTCGTACCGCTGACCGTGGAAAAAGGTCCGTTTATCGTTGTCACAGGCCATGATTTAAAAGACCTTGAACTGCTGTTAGAGCAGACAACGGATAAGGGCATTAATATATACACACACGGAGAAATGCTTCCGGCACATGCTTATCCGAAGCTGAAAAAGTATCCGCATTTAAAAGGAAACTTCGGTACGGCATGGCAGAACCAGCAGAAGGAATTTGCAAATCTTCCGGCGCCGGTTTTATTTACAACAAACTGTCTGATGCCGCCAAAGGCAAGCTACGCAGACCGCGTGTTTACAACAGAAGTGGTGGCATTCCCGGATACCGTTCATATCGGGGAAGATAAGGACTTTACTCCGGTTATTGAAAAGGCACTGGAACTTGGCGGATTTGCAGAGGATACGGAGTTTACCGGAATCAACGGCGGAAATAAGGTACAGACCGGTTTTGGACACGGCACGATTTTATCTGTAGCGGATAAGGTTGTGGAAGCCGTCAAGGCGGGCGATATCAGCCATTTCTTCTTAGTAGCGGGCTGTGACGGCGCAAGACCGGGCAGAAATTATTATACGGAATTTGTAAAACAGACCCCGAAGGACAGCATTATTTTAACACTTGCCTGCGGCAAGTATCGTTTTAATGACCTTGACCTCGGAGAAATCGGCGGACTGCCAAGAATTATGGATATGGGACAGTGTAATGATGCGTATGGCGCAATTCAGGTGGCAGTTGCCCTCGCAGATGCGTTCGGCTGCGGCGTCAATGACTTACCGTTATCTTTCGTACTGTCATGGTACGAGCAGAAAGCGGTCTGCATTTTACTGACACTTCTGCACTTAGGCATTAAAAATATCCGTTTGGGTCCGTCTTTACCGGCGTTCCTCTCACCGAATATTTTAAATTTCCTCGTAGAAAATTACGGCATTGCGCCGATTACAACACCGGAGGAAGATTTAAAGGCACTGTTGGGAAAGTAGGGACTGTTGTACAGGATATAAAAATTAAGATACTGTTTCGTTAGATAAGACTGCCTGAAAATGGCGGTTGGATAATAAAATGAAATGATAAGGCATCGGACAGACTGCAAGCGCGGGCTGGACGGTGCCTTGTTTTGCTGTATGAACAAATTTGGCAAATGACAGGGAGGGGAGGATAAATTGCGGTTTGGGAAAGGATTTGATATAATAAAAATAATTCAGCTTGTGCAAAATTTGCACATACTGCGGATGAAGGTACAGTCAAAAATAATTGTTGAAAGTTAGTGGTTAATAATGAAAAAATTAGATGAAACAGCATTTACAGAAAGAGAATTAAAGATATTTAAAGAAATACAAGAATATGCAAAGAAATATCAGACGAAAAAGGTTGTATTATTTGGTTCAAGGGCAAGAAGAACGAATCGTGAAAAGAGTGATATAGATTTAGCGGTATATGGCTGTTCTGATGTTACAGAGTTTTATTTTGATATTGATGAGGAGGTCAATACGTTATTAATGTTTGATGTTATTGACATGGACAGAAAAAATATATCCAAAGATTTGTTGCAGGAAATAGAAAGAGACGGGGTTATTATTTATGAAGAAGTTTGAAAATTTTGAAGTGCATTTGGAAAAATATACAATATATAGAAAAAGGAGCCGCCCCACGCGGCTCGCAAGCATTTAATAAATAATTTATTTTAACTTCAACAATGTTATTTTGAATGGTAATAACATGATTATATTAACATAAGGTACAGGAGGGGTCAAGAAAATTATGAAAAAAACAGGCAAAATAAAGAATAGCGTATTGCAGGAAACACATTATAATGTAGGACTGGATATTGGTACAAGTTCAGTGGGATATGCGGTGGTCGATGCCGATACCGGTAAAGTGCTGGTATTTAAAAAGAAAAATATGCTCGGCGGCAGATTGTTTAACAAAGGTGAAACGGCAAAGGCAACGAGGGTGAATCGCAGTACACGAAGAAGATACGACCGCAGGAGAGAACGTATCAAACTTTTACGTTGTCTGATGTGGGAAATGGTTGATGAAAAAGACCCGGATTTTTTTGCGCGGCTGGACGAAGGATTTTTAATGCGTGAGGATAAAACAATCCAGTCAAAGTCTATTTTGTTTAATGACAAAAGCTACACCGACAAAGACTATTATAAAGAGTATGCGACAATCTATCATTTAAGAAAAGAATTATTTGAAAATGATGAGCAAAAGGATATCCGGCTGGTCTATCTAGCACTGCATCATCTTATCAAGTATAGAGGACATTTCTTATATGAAGGACAGAATTTTCAGGAAATCAATAATGATATTAATGAACTGTTTGTCCATTTATATGAGCAGTTGGCAGAAAACTGTCAGTATAAGTGTGAAATACATAACAATCAAATTGAGGAAATCGTAGAGATATTAAAAGATACAAAACAGACAAAAAGCGAAAAGAAGGAAGTATTAAAGCCGGTTATTACAAAGACCATGCGGGAAACAGAAAAGAAAGCCGCACAAGAAATTGTAAATGCAATATTGGGCAAAAAAATCAATTTTAATATACTTTTTGGCGTGGATACAATCATAGATAATGAGGATAAGGCTTTAAAGTTATCTTTTGCAGAGGAAAAATATGACGAGCAGGAAGATTATATTTATGAACAGCTTCAGGAAAAGGCTGAAATATTAGATACGTTAAAAGAAATATACAGTTGGTTCGCATTGCAGGATATATTAAAAGGCGAAAAAACAGTTGCATCTGCAATGGTGAAAAAATATGAGAAGCATAAAAAGGATTTAAAAATATTAAGAAATGCTGTAAGAAAATACTGTACCCCGGAAGAATACAAGAATTTTTTCATAGAAAAAATAACAGATACGAAGAAGTTAAAAAAGTCGGTGAACTATGTAAACTATATCGGTGCAGACGGAAGGGGCAATATAGAAAATCTGTATAATGAAATAAAGAAACTGCTCGAAGATAAGGATAATGCGGATAAGGATATTCAATATATTTTAAAGGAAATAGACGCAGAAAATTTTCTGCCTTTACTTCGTACAAAAGAAAATATTTCAATACCGTATCAGCTTACGGTACTGGAAGCTGCGCGTATTATTGATAATCAGGGGAAATATTATCCGCAGTTGTCAGCCAATAAGGATAAGATATTATCTATTATTGAATTCAGGATACCGTATTATGTAGGACCGATGAATACGAAAAACAGAAATGAACGTTTTAGCTGGGCTTGCAGGAAAGAGGGCAAACAGGAAGAAAAGATATATCCATGGAATTGGAAAGATATTATAGATGAGGATAAAACTGCGGCACGATTTATTGAAAGAATGAGAAATACATGTACATATTTACCGGGGGAAGATGTACTGCCAAGATATTCTCTGTTATACAGCGAATTTGTGATGTTGAATGAATTAAACAAAATCAAGGTAAACGGAAAATTCATTGAACATGACATGAAACAAAAAATGATAGAGGGATTATTTAAAAAACAAAAGAATGTAACGGAGAAAAGCCTTATAAATTATCTGAAAAAGATGAATTATATGAACACAGACCAATATGAGATTGAAGGTTATCAAAAGGAGAAGGCATTTGCATCGTCATTGGCTTCATACATTGATTTTACACGCATATTCGGTGAAATTCATTCCGGTAATCGTCAAATGATAGAAGAAATCATTGAGTGGCTTACTTTATTTGAAGAAAAAAGTATTGTGAAACGACAGATTCAGAATAAGTACGGAACGCAGGTTACGGCACAGCAGTTAGAGGCGGTCAGCAAGCTTCGGTATAAAGGCTGGGGAAACTGCTCCGCAAAGCTTTTAAAAGGCTTAAAGACAACGATAGACGGTGATAAGGCTTCTATTATAGATATTCTGAATACGACAAATTACAATTTTATGCAGATAATAACAAGCAAAAAGTATGAATTTGCAAAGCAGATAGAAGAATATAATGAAGACAACACAATGACGGATATAACCATAGAAGATATCAGCAGACTTCACGGTTCACCGGCAATTAAAAAAGGTATCTGGCAGACAGTGAAAGTCATGAATGAACTTGTTCAAATTATGGGACATGAGCCGGACAATATCTTTATTGAATTTGCAAGAGGGGAAGATGATAAGGTACGGACAAAAAACCGCAGTGCCCAAATAGATAAGGGTTATAAAAAGTGGAAAAAAGAATTTAAAGGAGAGAAATTTTCAACTGAAGTAGAAAAAGAATTAAAAAACAAAAAATATAAAGACAGATTAAATGAAGAAAAAATGTATTTATATTTTTTACAAAACGGAAAATGTATGTATTCAGGAGAAACGCTGGATATTGATAAGTTGCCATTGTATCATATAGACCACATTTTGCCACAGACTTATACAACCGATGACAGTATTGAAAATAAAGTATTGGTGCTTGGTATAGAAAACGAGAATAAAGCCGATAACCTGTTGATTAGTCAGAAAATAAGAAATGACAGAAAAGCGTTTTGGCATTATCTGTACGAGTGTGGCTTAATGGGTGAGAAAAAATATAAAAATTTGACACGGAACGCGATTGGGGAAGGTGAAATTAAAGGCTTTATTAATCGACAACTGGTGGAAACAAGGCAGATTATTAAAAATGTAACACAGTTATTTACACAGCGGTATGCAAACAGCAACGTATTAGCGGTAAGAGCCGGATTAAGCAGTAACTACAGAGAAAAGTACGGCTTGTATAAAAGCCGCGAAATTAATGATTTTCACCATGCACATGATGCGTTTTTGGCGGTAAGAATCGGAATGTTTCTGACGAAAAGATTTCCAGGAATGGAAAAAGATTTAATCTATGATGCATTTTTAAGATACCGTTCTAAACAAAATAAATCATCATTATTAAAATCAAAGCACGGTTATCTAATGACTTTCTTTGATGAAGTGCAGTGTGATGAGAATGGGGTGGTGATTTGGAATCCTGATGAAGACAAGGCATATATCAAATCGGTATTGTATAGCGGAAATTGTCAAATCAGCAGAAAGAAGGAGGAACTTACCGGAAAATTTTATAATGAAACAATTTATCCGGCAGGTTCAGGTGATTTAATTCCTTTAAAGAAAAATTTGAGTGTTGAAAAATACGGCGGATATTTAGGAAAGCAGAGTGCATATTATGTAGCGGTTCAAGATGAAAACGGCAAGAAACAAAAAAAGATAATAGGAATACCGATTTATGTTAAAGAATTGGAGAAAACCCAGCCGGGGGCGATAGATGCTTATATTAAAAAAGAATTAAAGATAACATCATATCGTATGCTGAAAGATAAGATTTGCAAATATCAGGAAATAATTGTAAATGGAAATGAGTTATATTTAACATCAGCAAAGGAAGTAATTAATGCAAAACAGTTTTTCTTTGGCGAATATTATTACAATTTGTATGAGGCTTTATTGAAATGTCTTGCAGATAAAGTGCCGGGAGATGAAAAAGACAAATATGATGAAAAGCTTGTTGAGGTATATAATTACATCATTTCAAAGGCAGAAATACAGTATAAAGAATACAAAAGTGCTTTTGAAAAAATAAAACAAGCGGTAGATTTTTCAATTTTATCATATGAGGATAAAATTGGCTGTCTGAAGGAAGTATTAAAAATAACTGGCGCAGATGCGGAGTGTGCTGATATAACAAAATATTGTCCGAAAGATTCTGAAATTAAAGGCATAAGCAGAATAGGCAGAAAAAATAATTATACATTTAAAATGGATAATAACGGAAAAGATAACATGATTTTTGTAGACAAGTCCGTGACCGGTTTATACGAAAGAAGGTACACACTTTGAGTTGGAGAACACTGGTGATTCAAACCCACAGTAAACTGTCATATAAAGACGGATATATGATAGTAAAGGGTGAAAATATGAATATGGTTCATCTGTCAGAGTTATGAATCAGGCAAATGTACTTCATAAGGCAGGATTTACAGAAGCAGAAAAACTGTATGATTATGCTCAAAATGTTATTTTTTTTGACCAGACCAACAGGGAGGGACACGCGGCAAAAGTATATTTTAACAGATTGTTTGGCAAAAACTTTTCAAGGGAATATGAGTGCGATATCAATTCGGCATTGGATTATGGCTATGCGATTTTGTTATCGGTATTTAACAGGGAAGTTGTGATAAACGGGTATATCACACAGCTTGGTATTAAGCATATCAATGAATACAATCAGTTTAATCTCAGTTGTGATATTATGGAACCGTTTCGCGTAATCGTTGACTGGTATGTGTATAACAATAGAGAACGTATGTTTAATCAGGAATATAAATATGACTTAATTAATCTTTTAAATCTTAAAGTGGAAATGAATGATAAAGAATTGTATCTTTCAAATGCTATTAAATTGTATACAAGCAGAGTATTTAAGGCGATTGAAAAGAAATCGGCAAAGGAACTGGTATTATTCAGATATCCATGAGTTACCGTTATATGCGTGTGATTGTGTTTTTTGACCTGCCATCGGTTACGGTGGCAGAAAGAAAAGAGTATTTAAGATTTAGAAAGTTTTTATTAAGTGACGGATATATTATGATGCAGGAATCTGTTTATTGTAAACTGGCATTGAATATGACAGCAGTATATGCGATGAAAGACAGAATTAATGCCAATAAGCCGAAAGACGGAATTGTGCAGGTGATGACAATTACAGAAAAACAGTATGCCGCGATTGATTATGTTTGTGGCAGTTCGCAAAAAACAATAATTGATTCTGACAGGAGGCTGATAATATTATAAAGATAAAATTTTTCTCTATAGATAACGAGATTGTTTTTCATGAAGAAAGAAGAATTAATGCTGTGCATTTTGAGAGTAAGAAAACATTTTTCACAGTATTTGTATAAGCTTCAAAGATATTGCGATAATCTGGATACAGAGGATAAAGCGTCTATTGTGATAGACGACAGATTAGAAGACTTTGGAAAAAACTGCATATTTATATGGGACATTTTTCATTTGAATTTCAATGATAAGAAACTGATTTCTGCAATTACAAAATATGTGGAAAATGAATGTGTATCGGACAGTGAACAGTACAGGGATTTTTTGGACAGTTATAGAAAATGTATCAGTATTGCTGAAAATTATCTGATAGAGCTGCCGTTTGAAACAGAAGTGAAAAATGAGGTCAGTATATCAGATTTTCTGAAAAATATTTCAGTGAAAGTAGTTGATAATACATCACAGTCTTTATATGACAAAGTGTTTAAAATTATTGACATTGCAGGAATGGTAAATCCAAAGGGTGTACTTATATTTGCAAATCTGAAAAGTTACTTTGAAAAAGAAGAATTGGTTGAAATATATAAGTATGCTGTGTATAATGAAGTGAATGTATTAACATTGGAACATGGAGAATGTGAACAACCTCTTTCATACGAACATATTATATATATGGACAATGATTTTGAGGAATATGAATGGTAATTGCATTTGAAATGACATTTTTTTAAACTTTGAGGTTTTAGAACAATGTTATTTTGAATGGTAACAAAACACGATTTTATATTCGACATTGTCTATCTGCGTTTTAGAACAATGTTATTTTGAATGGTAACAAAACAAGTGGTTGAACAACCGCACAAAAGGCAACGTTTTAGAACAATGTTATTTTGAATGGTAACAAAACCCAGGTTCCAACCGAAGCGCCTATTCAGTATGTTTTAGAACAATGTTATTTTGAATGGTAACAAAACGTTATTGTGGTAAGCCCGTAAACTGGTATAGTTTTAGAACAATGTTATTTTGAATGGTAACAAAACTGTGGAATAAAAGCGAAGCTTTCCGGGATGGTTTTAGAACAATGTTATTTTGAATGGTAACAAAACACAGGTTGCTGACGTTGATGTAACGACATAGTTTTAGAACAATGTTATTTTGAATGGTAACAAAACGGGTTAGACCAATAAGCTATAAACCGGTTGGTTTTAGAACAATGTTATTTTGAATGGTAACAAAACTTCAGTATACTTGTACATTGGGGAATATCGGTTTTAGAACAATGTTATTTTGAATGGTAATAAAAATAACAGTACCCGTGGGGAGAGGAAAATATATGTTAAAGATGTAATATAAAGAATTTTAGTTATACAGACAGTAAATATTTTATATAAAACAGTCAGGAAAGGAACGTACCATGACCACCACCCACTACATTCCAGACACCACTCCGCCCATACCCTACACAATCATCCACTCCGCCCGCAGGACACTGGGGCTTGAGGTGCGGGACGGGAAAGTGACGGTGCGTGTGCCGGACAGACTGCCGGAGCGGGAAGCCGAGCGTTTCGTGGCAAAGCACACGGACTGGATTATAAAAAAGCTGTCCGAAGATAAGCAGCGACAGCAGCAAAAGACGACTTACCGGATTCCGGAGCCGCAGGAACTGACCCAAAGCCAGATAGAACAGATGAAGCTGGAATTTGAAACAAAGACAAAAAAATATGCGGCGCAGATGAATGTCACCTATGGAAGAATTACGATTCGCAACCAACAGACCCGCTGGGGAAGCTGTAGCAGTAAGGGCAATTTGAATTTCAATTACAGGCTCTTTTTTCTGCCTGAGGAACTGCGGGATTATGTTATTGTGCATGAACTGGCGCATAGGCGGCAGATGAATCATTCTAAGTTATTCTGGGCAGAGGTGGAAAAGGTTCTGCCGGATTATAAAGTGCGCAGGCAGGCTTTAAAGCGGATTGTAATCTGAGCAATAGAAAACAAATAATTTTATTTTTTCCCCGATTTGCTTGCATTTTTTTAAACTTCATATTATGATAGAAAGCAATGAGATAAATGCGAGGAAAAAGAAGAGTAGACAGGCTTCTGCCGCAAGAGAGAACCATTCACGGGCTGGAAGGTGGTTTCGGATCAGAACTGTTGAAGGTAGCTTTGGAGCAGCACAGCTGAACACAGACGGCACAAGCGGCATGGTCTGGAAAGTAGGTAGTGACGTATCCTGCGTTAAAGGAGAATGAGGATTATGCGTTTCTTCTATATAATAGGTGTTATATCAGAAGTAATCGCATGATTGAACAAAGGTGGTACCGCGTTATATACGCCCTTTGCAGCAACGAAAGACGCTGTAAAGGGCGTTTTTTGTAAAAAGTTACAAAGAAAGGATTTTAACCCATGAGCAAAGAATTAGAGAAGAATTACAATCCTTCCGAAATTGAGGAAAGACTGTATCAGAAATGGCTGGATAAGAAGTATTTCCATGCTGAAGTAAACCGTGACAAGAAACCATTTACGATTGTTATGCCGCCTCCAAACATTACAGGTAAGCTGCATATGGGACACGCACTCGATAACACAATGCAGGATATCCTGGTTCGTTTTAAGAGAATGCAGGGTTATGAAGCACTCTGGGTTCCGGGCACAGACCATGCAAGTATTTCTACCGAAGTAAAAGTTACCAATGCCTTAAAAGATGAAGGAATTGATAAGCATGAACTCGGCAGAGAGGGCTTCTTAAAAAGAACATGGGAATGGAAAAAAGAATACGGCGGTACGATTACAAGCCAGTTAAGAAAAATCGGTTCTTCCTGCGACTGGGACAGAGAACGTTTTACCATGGACGAGGGCTGTTCAAAGGCTGTACAGGAAGTATTTATCAAATTATACGAAAAAGGACTCATTTACAAGGGTTCCCGTATTGTCAACTGGTGTCCGGTATGTAATACTTCCATTTCCGATGCGGAAGTAGAACATGAGGAACAGGCAGGACATTTCTGGCATATCAATTATCCGGTAGTCGGCGAAAAAGGCAGATTTGTTGAAATCGCAACGACCAGACCGGAAACACTGCTCGGCGACAGTGCGCTGGCTGTAAATCCAAACGATGACCGTTACAAGGATTTAGTCGGCAAAATGGTTGAACTGCCTTTAACAGACAGACAGATTCCGATTATTGCAGATGAATATGTTGATATGGAATTTGGTACAGGTGTCGTAAAGATTACACCGGCACATGACCCGAACGACTTTGAAGTCGGTAAGCGCCACAACCTTCCGGAGATTAACATTTTAAATGATGATGCAACCATTAATAATCTCGGCGGCAAGTACGCAGGCATGGACAGATATGAAGCCAGAAAAGCCATGGTGGCAGACCTGGAAGCACAGGGTTTACTGGTTCGTGTAGAAGACCATGTACACAATGTAGGTACACACGACAGATGTAAGACAACGGTTGAACCGATGATTAAACAGCAGTGGTTCGTTAAAATGGACGAGCTGATTAAGCCTGCCGTAGAGGGCGTAAAGAACGGCGACATCGAATTAATGCCGGCTTCTATGGACAAGACTTATTTTAACTGGACAGACAATATCAGGGACTGGTGTATTTCAAGACAGCTCTGGTGGGGACACAGAATCCCGGCATATTATTGCAAGGACTGCGGCGAGATGACAGTTTCAAGAGAAGCAGTATGCACCTGCCCGAAGTGCGGCAGTAAAAATGTAGAGCAGGACCCGGATACACTGGATACATGGTTCTCATCTGCATTGTGGCCGTTCTCAACACTTGGCTGGCCTGATAAGACAGAAGAACTTGATTACTTCTATCCGACAAGCGTGCTTGTAACGGGTTACGATATAATTCCGTTCTGGGTAATGAGAATGATGTTCTCGGCACTTGAACACACAGGTGAAGTACCGTTTAAGCATGTGTTTATTCACGGTCTTGTTCGTGACAGCCAGGGCAGAAAAATGAGTAAGTCGCTTGGTAACGGTATCGATCCGCTTGAAATTGTTGACCAATACGGTGCAGATACAATGCGCCTTTATGAAATGTTTATCGGTGACTTTGAAAAAGCTGCACCTTGGAACAGTGATTCTATCAAAGGCTGTAAGAGATTTGTTGAGCGTTTCTGGAATTTGCAAGAAATCGTTAAAGACGGTGATGAATATTCACCTGAACTTGAAGCTCTTATGCATAAAACAATTAAAAAAGTTACAGATGATATTGATAATCTTAAGTGCAACACGGCTATTGCATCAATGATGACCCTTGTAAACGAAATGTATTCAAAGGGTGTTAATAAAGCCGAACTTCGTGACTTAACTATCATTCTTAACCCATTTGCACCTCATGTTACAGAGGAAATGTGGGAAATAATGAACTTCGGCGGTGCTGTACACGAAGCAAAGTGGCCTGAATTTGACGATGAAAAGACTAAAGAAAACAGTGTTGAAATCGCACTTCAGGTTAAAGGTAAGGTTCGTTCAAGAATTGTTGTTCCAATTGATATAAGCAAGGAAGATGCAATCGAACTTGCTAAAAAAGATGAAAAAATTGCCGCTGAAATTGCAGGCAAAGAAATTAAGAAAGAAATTTATGTTCCGGGCAAGCTTGTAAATATTGTTGCAATATAATTGGCAAGTGCCTTTTGAGGTGATATTATGCCTAAGAAAAAAATATATACAGTCGCAACTTCACACCTTGATACAGTGTGGAGTTGGGACTTTGAAACTACTGTCAGCCAATATATTTATAATACTTTAGTTGATAATTTTAAGCTTTTTGAAAAATATCCTTCATATAAATTTTCTTTTGTCATACTTTCACCACTTTTCTACATTATATTTTGTCATAATTTAATATATTGATTATGAAATTTCATAGTATTATTTATA
>ENA-OPWR01002351-OPWR01002351.1-human-gut-metagenome-genome-assembly--contig:-NODE-2351-length-13017-cov-1.538806_pt1 | contig 13017 bp, 5 predicted proteins | sample MGYA00241507_ERZ502006 | MGnify/ENA primary metagenome ERZ502006 (study PRJEB25962, sample SAMEA2043041) | human gut metagenome | biome: human gut; feature: human-associated habitat; material: faeces...
ATTGATGAAAGCAGTCATGTCTCCAAGCTGCATACGTGTATTTTTATCACGCATCAAGAGGTTGGTAAGGGCATTACGAAGGGCATTGTCAATCGGAAGTTGTGCCCCCTTAGTGTCCTTGTTATAGTATGGGTCGTTGGCAGACCAAGCTTCCAAGTATGACAAGTGCTTAATTGCATTAGCTTCAGACTTGTCAACCCCATAGGCTGCTTTGAAGTAATCTGAAGCGATTTGGAGAAGATCGGCATCCACATTGTCCAAGGCATCGACACGCAAACCGTCAAAGTTGGCTGTTGGGTCATTGGCCATGATGCTTCCGATATTCATCATAAAGTGGAGCCAGTTAAGTTGTTCTGCCTGAACTGCTGGATTTGAGTTATCAATATCGTTGGCAAGCAAGAACTCAAGACCACCGATAGAATTGTCCTTGAAGTACTTACGTGTACCCGTTTGGTTAGTCGGTGTGCGGTTAAGCAAACGATAGTCAGAGTTGGCGTGGCTGGTACGGTTGCCAGTATCACCCTTACTGTTGTTAAAGAGCAACTGTCCACCTTGCAAGTGGTCATAGGAACTATTTTCAGTGCTACTATTCCAACCTGGCTGAGTCTTGATGAACTGGTTGATACTTGTACGCAACCAGTTTGTGTTGCCTTCACGAGCGATACGTTCTTCAATCTTAGTCTGAACCGCTTTAGCAGCTTGGTCTAGACTTTCCTGGCTAGAGTTGGTTGAAAATGACCCTGCTCCAAGACCTTGATTTTGCATGTAGTTAAGGTAGTTGACCTGAGTAGACTTGTCAGGCCACCAAACCATCAATAGAGGACGTTTGTCCGCTTCAGTTGAAGCTGTCCAAGTCTTACCATCCTTGAGAATGCTCTTTGGACGGTACCAAGCATCCGCTGTGATGAAGGTGTCAAGTTGGTCCAAAGACTTGTCATCGTTTTTGTAGAGCTGGTTTCCAGATGAAAAATCTACAGTTGCCTTGATAGGTTCTGTTGAAAATTCATCCTGTGACTTAGTTGCAAGAGCCCCTGTTTCAGCATCAAAGTAATAAGACTTACCATCTTGCTCAAAAACGAAGTTTTTACGTACACTACCGTCACTATTGACATAGTATTGTTTGCCGTTAATCCATTGGATTCCAGTCGACGTGTTGGTGTTGGCTTCACGAGTTTCTGCCAAGGCACGACGACTACGTGTACGAGCTTCTGTATTTGCCGTATCCGTTGTTGCTGCACGGTCTGTAGTGGCTGTTGTAGTATTGTTAGTTGTATCTGTAGTTGTAGCACTCGTATCAGTTGCAGCTGGTTGTACATTTGTACTTGGTGCTGCTTGATCTGAGTTGGTGTCAACTGTCGCTGCGTTTGTGGTAGGTGCTGCTGCTCTATCTGTGACAGCTGTTGTCGTGCTAGTGGCGTCTGCGACAGGTATGTTGACACTAGCAGTATTGGCATCTGTCGCGATAGTTGGTGCTACCGTAGTTGCTGCATCATTAGTTGTGGCAGGTGTTTCTTGAAGCAAATCCTGACTGCTATCACCCGACTGATTCGCAGGATTTTGCTCATCGGCCTGAACCTGTTGATCCGCCAACAAGGTTCCACTAGCAACAGTAACCATTGAGAGTGCTGTTACCCCAATTGTCACCCAATTCTTCTTCACTTTATGCATTTTAAAGCGTACTTTTTGTTCCATATTATATACCTTTTTCCCTTATATTATTTCTATCATAAGCTATTTGACAAGAGAATACAATTACACAACTATAATATCAGCTTAATGTATAGCCCCTGGTTTTCTAAGAAATCAGGCTCAAATGAATGGTAGACGAAACGAGGAATTGGTAACTAACGGTATCATTAGGTTATAGCCCCTCCAAGCACTCCTTGCACCCCAACAATCTTAATTTATTTTTAAATAAAAAAACCTTCATTTCTAAGATGAAATAAAGGCTTTGTGGGAGGTATTAGCGAATGACTGTGAAAGTATGTGTGGCTAATGGGTTAGGAGGTTGCGCTGCTTTCCATGTTTGGTAGTCCGAAAAACTCTTGATTGGTGTTTTTACTCACTTTCTATTTACTACCACCTACTAGTGAAAAATGCACCTATGGTTTTAATAATGGCATAGAGGAATGCTTTTTTTCGTGTTCTGGAATCTGTTTTATAAATGTAATAATTCGAAATTAAAAGAAATAATATGACAATGATAATCCAAGCCAAGATAAGCATGATTTCCCTCCTCTAAAAAGCCAGTTACACCTTGAGTTTAACGAAGATAGTTCCCCATAACTCCCCATAACTCTATTTTCTACATACAAATATAATACCCATTATAACACGGCTATGGCTCCTTCTTTTGAATATGAGAGGGATAAAATTATTAGGATTTAAGCGTGAAAAATCACCTAAACAAACAGCAAAACGTTATCTTCACTAAAAAACCAGCTAATGCTGGCTTTTTCGTCTATTTAATCATCTAGAGTTCTGATAGGAAAATAATAATAGTAATTTATATAGGAAAAGGAAAAATTCACTCTAGATTTTTAAAGTACATATTAATTAGCGACGCTGTCTCAATTCACCAGTTTTAGCATCGCAGAAGAGGCGTTTACCACCAACATAGACATAACGTCCTTTCACTTGACGACCTGAACCGTCAAAGTATAGGTGTTTGCCATTGATGACCTGTTGTCCAGTCACTGCTTGACCTGCCGCGTTGAAGTAATACCAGCAACCACGTCCAGCTTCGACAAAGCGATTCACCACTTGCTCACCAGTGTGGGCATCAAAGTAACATTTCTTACCTTGGACAGTGAGCAATTTACCTTTGACTTGAGCACCGTTGCTACCAAAGTAGTAAACTTTATTGTTAATGTTTTGAAGACCTGTTACTTTGTGACCATCTTGGTTAAGGTAAGCCCATTGGTTAGCCGCGATTTGAATGAATTGGTTGATGACTGCTTGGCCAGTAACGGCATCATAATAGCGTCCTTCAGCCCAGCCACCTTTTAGCTGGCTGTGATCTTTATTGAAGTAATAGAGTTTACCATCAATCACTTTTGCACCTTGAACGAGGCAACCAAAAGCATCCGCATAATACCAGTTGTTGTTTTCAAAGATAAAGCGTGAAACAGCCATTTCACCTGTTTGAGCTGAAATGTAGTATTGCTTGTTGCCCTGTTGCATCATCTGACCTTTGATTTGACGGCCTTCTGAGTCAAAGCAGTATTCTTTACCATTGATGATACGTTTTCCTGTCACAGCGTAACCATGTTCATCAAGATAGTACCAAGCTTGGTTTTCTTTATTTTGAACAAAAGTATTTACAGCCATGTTACCAGTATCAGGGATGAAGTAACGGATACGGCCATCTGAGAAGCGAATAAACTTGTCTTTAGCTTGGATACCTGTTTGTGTATCAAAGTAGAAGGTTGTGCCACCCATTTCAATGAGACCAGTAGCCATGTGACCATAACAGTCGAAATAGCGGACATCCTTACGGTAACCTGCAAAATCGTAGAAGCCGTTGATAGCTTTCACACCATTTTTATCGTAGTAATAAGTGTAGCCATCGCTACCTTTAACAAGTGAGTCACGAGCTTGAAGACCATTTTCAAGGAAGTAATAAGCCTTACCATCGATAACCTTTTCACCTTTGACCTTTTGGCCATATTGGTCGTAATAATACCATTGGTTTTCGCCTACACGGACAAATGAAGACTTGGCATTGTTCGAATCAACACTTGGCTTAGTCTCGCCTGAAATGATTTGGTAACCTGAGTTATTTTGCTGATTTCCTTGTGAAATGATAGTGACATTAGCATTTGAACCATTTGAATGACCTACTGTCACGTTTGGAAACAGTTTATTTGAATTCGAAACGATAGTCACATTTGGCGTTGTTCCTGAAGCCGTGATGGTGATTGTCGTGTTTCGACCACCATTCCAATGAATGCCGTTTGAGTCAGACGAACTTGTCGTAATTGTCGCAAAACCGCTAGCTGACGATGATGAAGACCATGAAGATGAAGACGAGTAAGAATACCAAGCTGAACTTGATGAGCTTGACGAACTTGACGCACTAGCACTTACTGATGCCGAACTGCTACTTGATTGGTAAGCAGAACCCGTTTGTGATGAATTAGAGGTTTGTGTTCCTACTACTTGAGAAGATTGTGACGAACTCACTTGACCAGATCCACCACCTACCACAGTCTGTGATGAGCCTCCTGTTGAGGCAGATGATGAAGACTCGTAGCTTGAGTTTGTTTGACTGCCATAGTTAGATGACACCGCTGACAAATGGCCAGCATCTTCCGTCAAGGTTGGCGAATAGCTTTCATTAATCAATGAAGCACTTGACTCAATGCCTGCATCTGTTTGTTCAAAACCGTCACCATTAGGAAGTGACACTTCATCTGCTTGTGCCGATTGGTCCGCTAAAAGGGCTCCACCCGCAAGTGCAACCATCGACAGCGTACTAACTCCAATAGTCACCCAATTTTTCTTGACCTTGTGCAACTTAAATCCAACTTTCTTTTCCATAACATACACCTTTCAATATAACTTTATTTCTCTATACTATGTTAAGGGATTTTGGAAACGAATACAATTATAGATGCATAACCCTCTTCTCATAAGACTAACCTTCTACCCATAATCCATTTGAAAAAACAAGCTTAAGATAGATACCTATAGCCTTTATAGGTTAGAAAACGTTACCAAAAAAACGTTCGGATTTTCTTAAACTCACACAGAAAATCCGATGTTTAGCCATTTTAGCTCCCCCGTCATTAGAGGACTGAGTATAGTTTAAAGCGAAAGTAAGTAGTTTATTGACGATTCTATTAATCAAACTCATTGTTTGTTTACAATCCACTAGACATTTCGAGGGGAAATGATAAAAGAAAAGTACTTGAAGGAAAATACTTCAAGTACTTAAAAGTTTTGAAATTATGTGGAAAGCTACTGATTTTCAATCTATAAGCTTCTGGGATAGTCCCAAAAATACATTTTTTCTACCTACTTATCGTTTTCTGACCCAAGCTCCAGTATTGGCGTCATAGTAACGGCGTTGGCCTTTAACCCAGACGTAACGGCCTTTGACCTGACGGCCAGAAGCGTCAAAGTAGAGGTGTTGGCCGTTGATGACTTGTTCACCAGTTACGGCTTGGCCTGAGGCGTTAAAGTAAAACCAAACACCACGAGAAATTTGGATAAAGCGATTAGTTACAGCTTCACCACTATTGGCATCAAAGTAATATTTCTTACCTTTATAGGTAAGGAGTTTACCCTTAGCTTGGACACCATTACCTTCAAAGTAGTAAAGTTTACCATTGATATGTTGGAGACCAACTACCTTTTGACCATTTTGGTTGAGGTAAGCCCATTGGTTGGCACCAACTTGGACAAAGCGGTTGGTTACGGCCTGACCTGAGTCACCATCATAGTAACGACCGTTGGCCCAAGCACCCTTGACTTGGCTATAATCATTGTTGAAATAGTAGTGATTACCATTGATAACTTGAGCGCCTTTAACCAGCTTACCATTGCCATCGACATAGTACCACTTGTTGTTTTCCGTCACAAAGCGTGAACGGGCAATTTCACCGCTATCGCCATCAAGGAAGTAACGTTGGTTATTGATAGTGACAAAGTGTCCCTTAACCTGACGGCCTTCATTGTCAAAGTAATACTGCTTACCGTTAATGGTTTGTAGTCCTGTCACGGCATAACCGTTGCTATCGAGGTAATACCAAGCCTTGTTCTCAGGATTTTGCGCAAAACGGTTGACTGCGAGATTTCCTGTATCTGGAATGAAGTAACGTGTGCGTCCGTCCGCAAAGCGGATGAACTTGTCTTTGGCTTGAATACCTGTCTTTTCATCGAAATAGAAGGTTGTGCCATACATGTCGTGGAGACCACGATACATTTGACCGTTACCATCAAAATAGCGAACATCTTGGCGAGGACCTGCAAAGTCGTAGAATCCATTGAAGGCCTGAACTCCTTTAGGATCGTAGTAATAGACGTGACCATCACTGCCTTGGCGAAGAACATGACGTAGCTGGAGACCATTGTCTAGGAAGAAGTATTTCTTGCCATCAATGACCTGTTCACCTGTGACCATGTTGCCATTCTTATCAAAGTAATACCACTGGTTGGCACCGATTTGAATGAAGGTATTCTTAGCAAGGTAACCACTCGTTGAGAGGTATTGGACCTTATCTCCCACCCTACGGAAACCAGTTGCTGTGATTTCTGTCATTTGTTTAGGAAGGAAGGTTTGACCTGCTTTCAGGTTGAAGTATTGGTTTGTTGCGTTATCTTGCAAGACATAGCGAGCCCCTGTACCTTGGATATTGCTTCCATTGAAATACTTGGCTGACCATTGCGTGATTTTCTCATTGGTAGTCAATTTACGGCCGTTTGAAATCTGCACGCGCTCAAAGATAGCTGGGTATTTTGCCTTCAATTCATCAAGGAAGGCACCACCGTACTTGCCTTGGAAGTCATTTCCAAAGGTACGTGTTTTAGCTGCGTAGAGACTATTGTAGATTTCGGCATTTGGACGTGGTGTGCCGTAGCTGTTGGTACGTGAAGCTGTTACCACTTCTTTTCCAGGGAGATTGTAAATTTGATCTGGAACCCAGTCAGCAATGGCTGAAATACCTTCTGAGTGAAGGGCACGAAGGGCATCCATGAGGTCTTTGAGTGAACCATATTTGTTGTTCTTGCTCATAGCAATATCGTAGCGGTCCTCAAAGGCATAACCATTTTCAATGATAGAATCCAAGAAAGTGCCGTCTTGGCTAGACACGTATTGTGGCGCAAATTCAAAGGAAGTGATTCCCCACTCTTTGAAGCGTTTGGCATTTTGAGCAATGACACGGTTGGTGTACTGACTTGGTGTCTTAACGAAATCTTGGAAGTTTGAGAAACCTTCGTAAATGACCTGTGAGTCAAGAGCTGCTGATGATTCAAAGACCTGCTCACCCTTCTTGATTGTCGAAGCCTTGGTGCGAGCATCTTGGTTTTCAGAAGCACCTACTGGCACCCAAACTGCCAAATAACCTGAAACTTCAACGGTTGAATGACCAGCAATATCGTCTGCTGTGAAGGTCAAGTTCCCTAGATTGTCCGTATAGCGAACCAATCCAGCTGGCACATCAGAATCCTTGAGGTAGGTCGCAAGACCTGTCGATTTGCAGAGGAGCAATGGACGATAAGCCTGATTTTTGTGAGCAGCTCCCATATTGACCACCAAACGATCATTTGCTCCCAACTTCATATCTGGACGGTTGGCTGTAAGGACGAGCATTCCTTGGTTGCGTGTTTCAGCAGTACCAAGCTGATTAGCTTCTTCTGCCCCCTTACCATAACGCACAGACGACATGATTTCATAGCCATTAAGCTTAGTGACCTTCATGTCTTGACCACCTGCTACATATTTGATGCGAGCACGGAGCAGGGCATCGATGGCATTATAGTATGGTGATTTTTCAGCCATGTATTGGCCATCGTCGGTAAAGAGATCTCCGTAGTAAACACGAGTGATACTATCCTTGTTGGTCAACATTGTGGCATAGGCAGCTGGGATATTGTACTGGGTGTACTTTTTATCAGCCTTGCGCATGTCCGCATTGTAGATTTCAAAAGCCTGTTTGAGCTCATCCATAGTGAAGGTGAAACCATCTGTTTTTGGATTAATCTGCTTGCTGATGATATTAGCCAAAACAGCTTGCACTTCACTATCATGGGCTCGCACGAAAATATAATTGGCATCACGTGGCGTGTGTTTCTGCTCACTTGAACGATTGTTAAGAGAGTTAGTAATCACGCGCTCCAAGCTGCCACGGTAATTGCTCTTACGCAAGAAAGTTGTCAAAAGCGTTTCACGTAGTGGATTGTCAATGGACAACTGGGCACCCTTGGTATCCTTGTTATATTGATGATCGTTGTAGGACCAAGCTTCAAGGATTGACAAGTGGGCAATAGCGTTGGCTTCATTGTCTGCGACACGGTATTTTTCCTTGAAGTAGTCAGAAGCAATCTGCAAGAGGTCCGCATCCACATTGTCCACCGCATCGATACGAACACCGTCAAAGTTGGCACTTGGATCATTGCCAAGGATAGAACCAATATTCATGATGTAGTGGAGCCAGTTTAGTTGTTCAGCCTGAACAGCTGGGTTAGAGTTGTCGATATCGTTTGCCAAGAGCAACTCGTAACCACCATTTGAACGGTCAATATGGTATTTGCGTGTCCCCATTTGGTTAGTCGGTGTGCGGTTCATGAGGCGGAAGTCTGAATTGGCATGACTTGTCGCACTATTATTGAGGAAGGTCAGTGCTCCTCCTTGCAAGTGGTCTTTACCAACTAAGAGATTGTCCTCACTCTCAGAGTTCCAGCCAGGCTGTGTTTTGATGAAATCTGACATCAACTGGCGAAGCCAAGTGGTATTGCCCTCACGACCAATACGTTCCTCAATTCCTCGTTGCACCGTTTCGGCAGCAGCTGCCAAGTCATAGCTCATCATATCTGTCGTATAGGTCTTATTACCAAACCCTTGTTGGCTCATATAGTTGAGGTAGTTGACCTGTGTCACCTTGTCTGGCCACCAAGTCATCAAAAGTGGACGATAATCTTTCTCAGTTGAAGCTGTCCAATTCTTCCCATCCTTCAAAATCTGTTTTGGACGGTACCAGCTATCAGCCGTCAAGAAATTGTCCAAGTGTTCAAAACTCTTGCTTGACGTGTCGTAAGCCTGGTTATAAACCGCATAGATAGAGTTATTTGGAATGGCATCGGCACGATACAAAGGTTTACTTTGATCTACCATCGCCCCAGTTTCATCGAAATAATAAAGACGACCATCAAGTTCAATCGCTGTGTTCTTTTTCACAACGCCATTTTCAACATAATACTGCTTGCCATCAATCGTCTTCAAATTTGAAGCTACTGGTTTATAGTCAAGACTTGGCTGACTTGGTTGGACTGGCTTGTTAGGTTGAAACGGCTGGGACGGTTGACTCGGTTGAACAGGTTTGTTTGGTTGATTTGGCTGCGTTACAATGGTCACATTTGGTCTTGTGCCATTTGGACTTGTCACTGTCACGTTTGGCTTAGGAGTGTTTGGCCCTGTGATAATGGTTACATTTGGTGTCGTACCGCTGGCCGTAATCGTGATGTTAGTGTTTCGGTTAGCATTGATACGAATAGTACTATCAGCAGCGCGTGTAGCAATTGATGGCGCTGCATTGGTCAAGACTCTAGGTCTTGCTTGTTCTGTCACACTAGGAGTAGACTGAGCACTTGTTTGCCCAGCTACTTGAGTCGTAGCGTGACCTTGTGAGGCCTGTTCCGTAGTCTGTGTTTCTTGGGCATTAGCTTGAGTTTGCGAAGAAACTGCCACTTCCTGACTGGTAACTTGACTAGTTTGTGCTTGGGCAGTTGTCTCTTGGCTAACTGCACTTCCCACCACCTGAGAACTTGTTTCGTGACTTTCGCTGGCTGTTGCTACTGCTGACACACTTGTTTGAGCACTAGCTTGCTCAGTAACAGTTGTTGTAGTCACTAGACTGGCAGTCCCATCCTCACTCAGTTGCTGCAAGCCATCACCATTTGGCGTGCTTGTCTCATCGGCCTCTACCTTACCTTGAGCTAGGAGGCTTCCGCCTGCCAAGGCAACCATTGAGAGGGTAGTTACCCCAATAGTTACCCAGTTTTTCTTAACCTTGTGTAGTTTAAAACGTACCTTATTTTCCATCTATATCAATCATCCTTTTTCTGTTGTTATCTCTACTCTATGATATATTCAGACAAATTACAAATAGGAAAAAATCATCTTCTTTTCATAAATCTCTGCCACAAGCTCAGTTATATTAACTTTGATTAGCGAAAATGAGACCTTACACTTCATGTAAGGTCTTAAATAGAAAGTTTTCGATTCTCAAACACCTTCAAACGCTTATCCTTAAAGACTTTTCAACATTAAAGCAAGCTTCAATTAAGCTTAAGAGATAGCAAAACTATGAGAGAAGTAGACCCTAAAAAGACAATTCTGAAAAGAAAATTTTAGATAGAAAGACTCTATTTTTTCATCTGACTAAGACCGTGTCCGGTATATAATGGAAAAAGATTAAAGCACAGAGAGATTATTTGAGAGGAACCTACTCCATCCTCTAGATTTCTGAAAGAATCTTCTAAATTTTCTTGCATTTTGGCGTAAACTGGCAGAAAAACCTAGGAAAGTCGGCCCCTTTCAGATATAATAAAACTTAGGAAAAAGGAGGAAAATTATGAAAGTACATTCTAATTTTGCTGGACAGACGTCCAAACATCGTCTTCTTGCGCTCTCATGCGCAACTGCTCTTGCTAGTTTTGCCTTTATTGCTAAGCCTGCCCTTGCCGAGGAAGCAACAGCTGACAGCACTGCCAACCTCGACACTAGAGCTACGACAACCGCCAATGTCGAAACAACAGCTGATTTAGTTGTCGATGCCACGCCAGCGACAGAAGCGACTGCTAACACTTCAGAAGAGGCAGTAAGTGTAAACACTGACGCAGGCACTAATCTCACTACAGAGACTGTTAGCCAAGAACAGACACCTGATCAACCTGCTGTAGCAACAAACGCAGTTGAGGCCCAAGCCACCAATACTAAGTCAAGCGCTTCAACTGGTCACTACTACAGTGATGACAAAGGTAATTGGTACTATAAAGACGCCAATGGTGAAAACCTCAAAGGTTCACAAACCATTGATGGTCAAAACGTTTACTTTGAAAACAATGGGCGACAAGTCAAGGGAGATTTCGCCGAAGACGGTTATTATTATGATGGTAACTCGGGTCAGCGTGTTACTAATAGTTATGTTAGACGAGGAGCAAGTCTATGGTTCTACGTAGATGCAGAGGGTAGAAAACTCTTTGGAGAACAGACCATTAATAATCAAGACGTTTACTTTGATCAAAATTACGGTACTCAAGTAAAAGGCAACTTTGCAAGTAATGGTTATTACTATGATGAGGATTCAGGTGCTCGTGTTGACTTTGGAAAAAATCAGTTTGTTAAAGTGGATAATAACTGGTACTACGTAGATAACCAAGGAAAGATTGTAAAAGGTGCTCAAACCATTGACGGATGAGAGCTTTATTTTAATCAACGTACTGGTCGACAAATTAAAGGTAACACCGACCCTAACAGTCTATACTACAGTGACTTAACTGGTGATCTCGTCAAAAACCAATTCTATAAGCTTGGTGATAGTTGGTATTATGCTGGGACAGATGGAAAGAGACTAAAGGGAGCCCAGACTGTTTACGGGAACCAAAAGGTCTTCTTCGAATATGATGGTAGACAAGTCAAAGGGGAATTCGCATCAGATGGCAATTACTATGACAAGGACAATGGACATCTCGTTGATCTACCTCGTAACCAGTTTATCTACCTTAACAAAAGATGGTACTACATCAACTCTGAAGGCAAACGCCTATTTGGTGCGCAAACAATCGATGGGAAAAGTCTTTTTTCCATCCTTACCACGGCTTCCAAATCAAGGGTGATTTTGCCTACTACTCAGAAGGATCTTTTGGTGGGGACTTCTACGATGGTAAAACTGGTGAGAAAGTTACTCACAAAGGTTTTGTTAAACGTAATTCAGGAGACTGGTTCTACCTTGATGACAACGGTAACAGACTCATGGGACTTCAAAACATTGACGGAAAGCTCTACTATTTCATTGCTAGCGGAGCTTCCAAATATATCCAATACGGGAAACAAGTAAAAGGAGAAATAGTTGACTTCGTTGCTAATTCAAACATAGCACCTGTTTATTCTATGTGGAACAAGTTTGAAATAACTAGACGTTACTACTTTGATGAAAACACTGGTGAAGCTGTTATTGATGGTCAAGTGGTTTACCTCTACGAGTCTGGTAAACAGGCCAAAGGTGAGCTTATCGAAGTCAACGGTGTCCCACACTACTACGATGCTAATACTGGAGCCCGTGTGTCAAACGCCATTCTCACGATTAAAGGCAAGACCTACCAATTCGACGCTGATGGTAACGGAAAACTTGTCGGATAATTAAGAAATATAAAGATGAAAGGAAGTCGGGTTATCGACTTCTTTTTTCGTTTTTGAAATAAGAACTCATGAACTATTTGATCAAATTCATTTTGTTTTTTCTCCCTTTAAAACATTAAAAATGTAAAGGTATTCATTCTTTTTATCTAAATCTTTTATAATCTCTTGATTAAAAAATGATAACATTTATAATAATAGTTAAGAAAAGGAGGAAGGTTATGAAAGTGAATTCTAATTTCTTTAGATTGGCGTCTAAAAAGCGTCTTGTTTCCCTATCTTGTGCAACTGCTTTAGCTAGTTTTGCTTTAATTGCAAGACCTGTCTTTGCTGAAGAGCTCACCACAGATAAGCCTACAAATCTCGATACGACAACAGTTACGACTGCGACTGTCGAAACGACTGCTGATTTGGTCGAGACTCATTCTTCAAGTGCTGTAGGCCTATCAGAAACAAGTGCTGCTTCTACGACTGAAAATGTCTCATCAAACAGTACAGAAACAGCAAATCCTCTTCTTGCGACTTCTGAAGCGACTAGTGACTCAGCCTCACAAGCAGGGAGTCAGAGTCAAGCTGCTAGCGAAAGCCCAAACACTGCAAGCACTACTGCTTCAACATCAACTGTCACTTCTACAGCGACAAGTGAAGCTAATTCGAATACTCCGGCTACATCCAGTGAAACCAATATTACTGGTGGAGAATACTATCTTGGAGACTACGGACTCTGGCACTATAGAGATGCTAACGGAAAGGACCTCGTAGGCCCTCAGACTGTTGATGGTATTAAGGTCTACTTCTATAAAACTGGTGCCCAAGCCCGAGGTGAATTTGCCGGGGATAGAAAATATTATGATAATGAAAAAGGAGCCTTGGTCACAAATAGCTATGTCACCTACAAAGATGACACCTACTATATTGATGAAAATGGCTACGCT
>ENA-OPWR01002352-OPWR01002352.1-human-gut-metagenome-genome-assembly--contig:-NODE-2352-length-13016-cov-2.552427_pt1 | contig 13016 bp, 8 predicted proteins | sample MGYA00241507_ERZ502006 | MGnify/ENA primary metagenome ERZ502006 (study PRJEB25962, sample SAMEA2043041) | human gut metagenome | biome: human gut; feature: human-associated habitat; material: faeces...
ATCGCCAGAAGCAGTTCACGAAGGACCTTGCAGGCTGTTGCAGTTGAAACACCGCTCGCATCCAGCATAGGAGCCAGTTCATTGATATCTGCCCCTACCAGATTTGCCTGAGAAACGGTACGGATTGCTTTAAGAAGCTCTAAAAAGCTCACGCCACCCGCCTCCGGAGTTCCTGTCCCCGGAAATACCGATGGATCCATACAGTCCAGATCAATTGTAAAATATACCGGAACCTGTTTCTCTTTCAGCTCTCTGACTGTTTCTTCCAGTCCTTCAAAAGTAAACGGATGAAAATCTGTGTGTCTGGAAGCAAACTGAAATTCTTCTCTCTCTCCACTTCGGATACAGAACTGATGGATATGGCCGTCTCCCACAATTTCATGGCATCTTCGAAGAACACAGGCGTGACTTAATTTTGCTCCGAGATAATCATCTCTCAGATCTGCATGAGCATCAAAATGAATAATATGAAGATCCGGATATTTTGCAGCTGCGGCACGCACTGCTCCCAATGTTACCAGATGTTCTCCTCCCAGAAGCAGTGGGAATTTTCCTGCTTTCAAAATTTCTTCTGCTCTCTTTTGAATGTCTGAAAGTGCTATTTCACTGCTTCCAAAGCAAAGCTCCAGATCTCCACTGTCAAATACGCTGATGTCTATAAGGTCTTTATCCTGATATGGACTGTAGGTCTCCAGGCCAAAACTCTCATGGCGCATGGCTGATGGACCAAAGCGGGCACCCGGACGAAAACTTGTTGTAGAATCAAACGGCGCACCATAAAGAACAATAGATGCTTCCTCAAAACGGCTTTCGCAGCCGATAAAAGTTTCTATATTAGGCCGGATCATATGTTATTCCTCCACTTCTTTCAGCATATCTTCCAGATTTTCACAGGAAGCTTTCCAGAGAAATCCAATGGAGATACTGATCTGATCCTGTTTCATATATTCCTGCAATCTGTTTATTCTGTTATGAAATTCCAGCTCCCCGATACTGCTTTGAATGATCACAAATTCATCGCCGCCAATCCGATAAACTTTGTCGGGAAAAATACTAGAAAGTATTTTGGCAGCATTTTGTATAAAGGCATCTCCAGCTTCATGACCATGGCTGTCATTAATCTGTTTTAGCCCATTCAGGTCGATATAAGCAGTGCCCACATTTTCAAGGATTTTTCCCTGATGAGAGTCAAGGACTTCAATATATTTATTGCGATTGAACAGGAATGTCAGCATGTCTCGGTAGCTCATATACTGGAGCTGTTCCTGCTGCTTCTTGGTTGCCAGACTGTTGGTGAGAAAGAACTGAATGGAGGAAAGCAGGGTGGCATCGTTGTAAAACTGCCGCGGATTATCAACACCTACGAATCCAATCACGTCACCCCTTTTGCCAAGAGGTACAGCAATCAGCCGGTTTACATCCTGTTCTTTGAGCATGTTGTAGGATTCAAAACCTCTTTCCTGTTCCAGATTAGAAATATAATAAGGCTTGAATTTCAGAAAGCTTTCCATCCATTTGGGTAAAACAGTGATTGGCACTTCCTGAAGATTGTCAATTTGGACGCTTACTCCGCCTTTTACATATTCATATGTATTTCTCAACATGGTTTTTTCAGGATTAAGTTCAAAAATATACGTGCGGTCTGAATCAAAATACTGAGTGATAATTCCCAGCAGATTCTGGATAGAAATATTAATATCCTTATCCGAAGAAAGTTCTGTTACACACTGGATCAGAGTGTTGGAATTTTTCAGCTGTTCCTGAGTCCTTTTTTCACTTTTGGCAAGCTGTTCAACTGTGTAAAAATTCCATGCAATATAGAGGCCTAGCAGCAGAAATTCAATAATTCCGGCGAGAATCATCAGCTTTTTCAGATACAGAAGACTGGAAAAAACTACATCCTCCTGTGCGATAACCAGCAGCTCCCAGTCAAACACACCAACAGGAGAATAGTGCATATAATTGTCTTTTTCGTTGATGCTTGATTCAAAAGCGATAACACCGGTTTTCAGAGATTTCACTTCGCTTTTCAGATCAATATTTTCATAGCCCTTCAGCAAGGCGGGGCCAGGCGTGTCGTAGGCATTTCCAAGGGTGGAATACCGGGTGTCCAGAGCATAATTTCCATCAGCACTGTCTACAAGACATATGGCAGCGTGACCGTTATAAAAAGAGATCTGGAATACGTCTGCGAGAACAGTAGTATCGATTACACCGGTAAGGATTGCTTTGATCTCGCCGCTTTTTATAACGGGCATATAATAGTAAAACGATTCATTTCCTGTTTCAGAGTCTGTCAGTCTGTGAGAAATATGTTCGCCAAGCGCTGCAATAGCATTGAAATCTAAGTCCTGCCGCAGGTGTTTCAGGTGTCCGTCTTCATACAAAATCGTGTTGTCCGGATAGATAACATCAATTCTGGAGAATATCGTATTTTTTGCAAATGCATCGAGGTGAACAGATGAAATCTGTTCCGGCTCAAGTTTATTCTCCTGCACCATGGCATTGGCAGCCAGACCAAGGGTGGTGATGTTATCTTGAAATTTCATCTGGATTTCCGCCGAAATCGTTTTTGCCGAATCGCTAAGTATCTGCCAGCAGCGCTCCTCTTCACGATCCATGACTTTATGATACAGAAAAATCGAAACAATAATGGTAATTCCTATTACGATTGATACGGGGAGTAAACGTTTGATGTTTTGTTTCATGATAGAAATGCTCCTCCTTTTCATAGTCGTTAAGTTAATTTTATCATTCTTTTGTGAAGAAAAAAAGGCGAAAAAGTTTATAAACCGGAAAGATTGTTTTTTTATATGTTCTGAGATATACTTGCAGTATTCGTAGACGGAACAGGGTGTGATTGCAATGGTTTCAATGATTCCTTTTGGGCTTCTTGCCGGGGTTGTGGGGGGACGGGAGGTTCGGATTACAGAGATTGATGAGAGTGGATTTTGTTTTCGGACAATAGAAGAAAATATCTCTGATTCAGAAGCTTTGAAGGTGTGCTTTTATGACATAAAGAATGGGCGTTATCGTGAATTGGAAATTTCAGAATACGATATACAAAGGTTTGATATGGAGGACGCAGAACTCTCCGGATTTTGTGTGAAATATAAGGTGACGGTGAAGCAGAAAGCGTATGCAGAGGCGGTTCAGAGGCTTCTTTATCAGTATAATCACTACATTCATCTGAAGCTGGAAGAGGACGACAGCGCGTTGGCGAAAAGCCTGACAGGGTATCCGGGGGAACTGGATGAGGTCAAGCGTGGCAGTCTGGAAGAGCAGGTGGGAATATGGCGGAGAGAGCTTACGCCAGATGGATTGGAGTCCGCTTATAATGGGAAACGTATAGATTTAACTGATAATTGTTCTCAGTACGGAACTGGCTTTGAGCCTGGGTATAAGTGCCAGGTACCGCCTGAATCAGGTGTTGCGGAACTGGCGCTGGAGATAGATCGCCCGGAATTGTATCAGGAATATTTGAATAGTTCCCTGACAGAATTTTCCAAAAAGTATGCCGGAAAATGTATCGGTATCTGCGGCAGCATTATTCTGGAACATAGAGTACCGGATCACCTTTATATTGGAAATCAGTTCTGTCATCTTCTGTTTCCGGAACGTAAATTGTTGTTTGAAATAATAGAAAAAGCAGCGGCAGAACAGGTGGAAATCACACTTGTTTTTTCTTATATCCGGGAATATATGCTGGATTATATAACAGAATTGCTTGATGAAATTAACCGGTGGTGTGAAGAAAAAAGGCAGTCTGTAGAGATTGTTGTAAATGACTGGGGAATGGCTTCTTTAGTAAAAAAAAGCAGAAGGAATCTGATTTCCAGCCTTGGAATTTTGTTAAATAAACGCAGAAAAGACCCTCGGATTCCGTTCAAAAAAGGAGAACAGAAATGGTTTGAGAGGAACAGCCTGAATGCTGGATTTTACCGTAATTTTCTGGAAAGAGAATATGGAATCCAACGCTTTGAATGGGAATCCTGCGGTTACGAACAGCAGATTCCACCTGGAAAAAACAGCTTGCATATTCCGTTCTATCAGACCAATACATCACAGTATTGTCCTCTTGGTGCAGTATGTGAAACTGGCGAGAGAGGACGACAAAAGCTTGCAAAAAAATGCCCGGGATATTGTGCGGAATATGCACTTTTATACCCGGAACATTTGCATATGATGGGGCGGTATAATTCGTTGTTTGGGATTGATATGAGAATATTGAAAGAGGAAGAAATACTGGAGAATTATATCCAAAACGGTGTGGACCGGGTTGTAATAAGAGCATGGTAATGCCACCGGCAGGTGACATACCCGTGTTGAGGCAGATGCGATATTTTATTCAGGATGAAGTACATGGCTGCTCAAGGCTGGAATTTATGGAGATAAGTGATGAAAATAGTAGCAGGATTAGGCTCGATAGATGAATATATAAAGTTCGCGGAGGCTGGTGCAGATGAATTTTTCTGTGGTTATGTTCCTTATTCCTGGTCCAAAAAATACGGAACGGTACTGCCCCTGAACCGCAGGGAAGTACTTTGTTATAACGTACAGCTTGGCGCATTCAGTGAGCTGGAAATCCTGTCTGGGATGATGAAAAAGTACGAAAAACCAGTCCATCTTACATTCAATTCCCTGTATTATATCCCGGAACAATATCCGGAAATTGCCGGGATCATAAGCCAGTGTATGAAAATTGGTTTTCACAGTTATATTATTGCAGACCCGGCGTTGATAGTATATTTACGTGAAAATGGTATAAACTGCGAAATCCATCTCAGTGGAGAATGTGGAGAAATTAACAGCCAGATGGTGGCTTCATTGGGAAAACTGGGATTGAAACGTGTGATTTTTCACAGGAAAAATACATTCGAAGATATGAAAGCGGTTGTTGCTAAATGTGGAAAAAAGGATGGGACAGAAAGAATCCCGGAATTTGAGGCTTTTGTATTGAATGAAATGTGCCAGTTTACAGGTGCATTTTGTAATTCTTTGCATTGCGATGAGATGGGGTATCTTTGTAAAGTGCCCTATCAGATCGGAACCTTAAAAACAGGGAATGCCGGTTCTGAAATCTTCAATCAGGAAATAAACGGAGGGCATTTGCTGCCAGACGGCTTTGTTCCTGATGATTTTTCCTATGATTCTGCAGGTTATCTTTGCGGTGAAACTGGCTGTGGTCTATGTGCACTTTATCAGTTAAAGCAAGCCGGAATTACGCACTTGAAGCTGGTTGGCCGTGGAAATTATACGGATTACATGGAAAAAGATATTCGAAATCTTCGAATGGCGTTGAATATATTGAAAGAATCCGCTGACGAAATGGAGTTTCGGCGAAAATTGAAATTGCAGATTTTTCCCAGCGGGTGCAGCAGGAATTGCTATTACCGGTGATTAGGCAGCACGGGCTCCGGAGTGTGTCTGAAAAATCATTCCCACAAATTGTGGTGCACATCTTGCAGAAAGCCTTTTTCAGACACGCTCTGGATCCTGCGCTGCCTTGAGAAATTTATCTGGTTGTTTTTTATCCGATGGGCTCGAAATCTGCAGCTCCATGTTTGCACAGCGGGCAGATGAAGTCATCCGGGAGCTCGTCACCTTCGTAGATGTAGCCGCATACTTTGCAGACGAAGCCTTTTTTGCCATCGGTTTCTGGCTTCGGTTTTACATTTTTCTGATAGTAGGTGTAAGTCATGGTGTCAAGATCGTTCATGACGCGGGCTTCGGTGACGCTGCAGATGAACATTCCATGGGTACCAAGGTCTACATATTGTTCAACCTTCAGAGACATAAATGCATTAATATATTTGTCCAGGAATACCAGTCCATTATCGGAACGGTAGACCTTCTGACCTGCAAATTTATCTACGCTGCGTCCGGTCTGGAAACCAAACTGCTGGAATACAGAGAACGGTGCATCTACAGACAGGCAGTTTACGTTGAGAACTCCAGTCTGTTTGATCACATGGTGGGAGTAATTTGCCTTATTGATATTTACCGCAATACGGTTTGGAGTATCAGTGAGCTGGGTCACAGTGTTGACGATCAGTCCGTTGTCTTTTTTGCCGTCATTGGAGGTAACTACATAAAGACCGTATCCGATTCTGAAAAGGGCTGTCATGTCATTTTTGTTTGCCAGCTCATCATTCTGGGCAATGTATTCTTTGCAAAGTTCGCTTGCCATAGCTTCCAGCTGATCCTTGTTTTCCTGGTTTACTGCGGAAAGCACTTTTACAGTAGTGTCCAGCCAGTTGATCTTCTTGCAGCCAGAAAGCATTTCTTTCATAATTTTTGCTGCCAGAGGTGCCCAGGAACCATTTTCGATGATGCCCACGGTGCGGTTCTGGAAGTTGTGCTCGGTCAGACGGGTGATATAGTCGTGCATGAACGGATAAATGCTTGCATTATAGGTTGTGGTAGCAAGAACCAGCTTACTGTAGCGGAATGCGTCGGACAGAGCCTGTGACATGTCATCTCTTGCAAGATCATATACAACAACTTTGGGACATCCCTTGCTGCGAAGTTTGTCAGCCAGCAGCTCTACAGCCGCTTTTGTATGACCGTATACAGATGTGTAGGCGATGACAATTCCTTCTGTCTCTGGTGTGTAAGAGGACCATGTATCGTAAAGACCAATGTAATGTCCAAGGTTTTCTGTAAGAACAGGTCCGTGGAGAGGGCAAATGATCTGGATATCCAGGCCTGCGGCAACTTTCAGTAATTTCTGAACCTGTGGTCCGTATTTTCCAACGATGCCAATAAAGTATCTGCGAGCTTCATCGTCCCAATCTTCTTCTACATCCAGTGCGCCGAATTTTCCGAAGCCATCTGCAGAGAAAAGTACTTTATCGGTGCTGTCATAGGTTACCATAACTTCCGGCCAGTGCACCATGGGAGCGAAAACAAAGGTCAGGTTGTGGTTTCCAAGGTTGAGGGTGCCGCCATTTGTAACCTCCAGCTTCTGTCCTTCCAGGTCGAGACCGAAGAAGTTCTGGATCATAGTGAAGGTTTTCGCGTTGGCTACGATGGTGGTTTCCGGATAAACTTTCAGGAAGTTTGCCACATTTGCTGCGTGGTCCGGCTCCATGTGCTGTACGATCAGGTAGTCTGGCTTGCGGCCTTCCAGGATGCGGTCCAGATTATCCAGCCATTCGTGAGTGAAATTTGCATCTACAGTATCCATGACTGCGATTTTTTCATCCAGGATCACATAGGAATTATATGCCATACCGTTCGGTACTTTGTACTGACCTTCGAAAAGGTCTATCTGATGGTCGTTTACGCCTGCGTAGCGGATGGTGTCTGTAATTTTCATAGAGGTTCGTCTCCTTTTTATGAGATATTGTTATTGATGTAATTGTTTGTGATTTTTGAGGGAACTATGTATTTTTTACTGCTTTGTTATTTCTTTAACATGGCTTTAGTATAACCAAATTTTGAAATAAAGTCTGTTGCAAATACAACAAAATGGTGTAAGATATAAGAAATTATTTTTTTGAACATGTTCTGGATAAATTGATAGAAAGGGATTGTAGAAATGACACCAGTGACACTTTTTTCATACATAACTCCTGAAGAACAGGAACGTATGCGCATCTGTTTCGATATGCATGAAGCAGTCTATCGGAATAATGAGACTGTGATGGAATATGCCAGTTCCATGAAAAAAATAGGTCTGATCCTGGAAGGTCAGGCAGTCCTTTATTGCATTGATGAAGATGGAAATCAATATATGATAGATAACCTGAAAAAGGATAGTGTTTTTGGCGAACCATTCCTTTTATCTGAAGAATCCCAGCACTATTATGTCTGTGCAAAATCCGAAACAAGAGTGCTGTTTATCGCCTATGAGCATGTGATTAAACGCTGCGAAAATGCCTGTAAATTCCATAGCCAGCTGGTAAGCAACCTGCTTCAGATGATTGCCCTGCGTGCCAGCCAGCAGGCCAACCGGATCTATGTTCTGTCAAGAAACAGCACCAGAAAGAAGATCATGGCCTATTTAAATTCCATAGCTGCAGAAAAACAGACGAAAACGGTTATCTTGCCCATGTCCTACACCACTCTTGCTGAATACCTCAGTGTAGACCGCAGCGCCATGATGCGTGAGATGAAAAATTTGGTGGATGAGGGAATTATAGAAAGAGATGGGAAGAAATTGCGTATTTTGGAAAGCAAATCATCTTAAAACGGGGGATGAATTGCTGCGTGTTGTATAGCTGAGGAGTGGAAAGTTGCGTGTTGACAATAATCTGGTAAATTAATAATATAAACACATAATGTATGTATTGAGGGGAGAGAAAGTATGACAGACCTGATATCAGTAATGATTGTAGATGATGAAAAACTCATGCTGGAAGATCTGAGTACGATGATTGATTGGGAAGCATATGGTTATCAGATAATTGCAACAGCCTTTAATGGGAAGCAGGCGTTAAGAAAATACAGGGAATATCATCCACAGGTGATTTTTACAGATATTCGCATGCCCTTTATGGATGGTATAGAGATGATATCTGAAATACGCAAAAAAGATGAAAAAGTGAGCATTGTCCTGCTGACTGCATACGAAGATTTCAGTTATGCCAAAGCTGCTATTCGCCTTGGAATCACTGAATATGTAATAAAAAGTGAGATTACAGAGAACTCACTGTCTGAGCTTTTGAATCGTTTGAAAGCAAATATCATAAAAGCTGGAAAGCGGGAACGCTACATAACAGACAGAATGTTGGAGCAATTTTTTCTGTCTGAGGAAATGACAGAAAGTGCAGATGTTGAACAGATTTTAAAAAGACCGGAACATATTATCATGGTGGAGCAGGATCTTCCGATAAGTCTGAGTGGGGAAGCCGTTCCAGAAGAAATCGTTGTACATCGTTCAAAATTCGTGGAAATTCTGACAAATGAGAAAATAACTGGATGGGATTTGGATGTGATTACAGCGATACCGGGCAGAAAGATGGTAATCGCGCTGAGTTCCACGGAAAGCTCATATGGAAGCTATGAGCAGGAACTATATAAGCTTGCTCGTAAATTCCAGAAAAAACTGCAGGAAGAGACTAACTCAAGTTTTACTCTTTATATTGTGCAGGGTAGAATCAGTCTTTATGAATTTAAGCGATTTTATGACGAGAACAAGAATGTATTTCTGGAAAAGTATCTGGAAGGAGTGGGAGAAATCCGTAAATTGGACTGCTCTCAGGTACAGGAACTGGGAAAAGAACAGATTGTTGTCAGCTCGAAGAAAAATCTTTCCATGGAGAATATGCTGAAAGAGCCGGATTCCCAGATTCGTGTTCAGATGCTCCATGAAATTCTGAGCATTGCGAGAACAGATGGAGTAGAGCCGTTTATAAACACAGCTCAGGCTGGCTATACAGTATTGAAGCATGCCTATGAAAAGAATGAGACCGAAAAAGAAATTTCCAGGATTGCCTCCTGCTGGAAAGAATGGCTGGATGCAGATAGAATTACTGTCTGGTTGGAAAAACAGGTAAACCATTACCATGAGTATATGACCAGAGAAGTGAATGGTTATTCCCGGGTGATTTCCGATGCTGTGGAATATATTTGCAGATCCTTTCGGAATCCGGATTTGTCTCTTAATGATGTGGCTGCCTATGTACACTTAAGTCCTGGTTATTTGAGCGGTGAGTTCAAAAAGGAAACTGGTGTTACTTTAAAAAGCTACCTGACCGATATAAGAATCGAAGCAGCTAAGCAAATGATGGAAGATGGAAACTATAAGATATATGAGATATGCTCTGCTGTAGGTTACAATTCAAGTCAGTATTTCAGTCAGGCTTTTTACAAAAAAACCGGTATGTTCCCAACGGAATATTCCAAAAAAGGGGGAAGAAAAAACGAAAAATAAATGTAAAACATCTTTCAGAAAACGTTTGATGGTGAGTATACTTACTGGCGGACTGATTTCTTTTATCATAGCCATCGGAATTTCCTTTGGCTTTTTCTTTCCTGTATTTAAGGAAAATGAAGTGCAGATATCTGAGAATACCACTGCTTCTTTGTTGCAGCATGTAGAAAATACATTGTCGCTTGTAGAAAATTACATGGAAAATGTTGCAGCAACTGTGGAACAGAACAATGATATTCAGACATATTTAAGAAATCCGGATACGAAGAATAAGACAAGGGCATCGGTTAGACTGAACAATCTTACAAGTTATATGGGCATGATCCGTGGAATAGCTATTATCGGTCAAAATGCTCCTGCTATTGATTCGATGACCAATATTGTTCAGGAAGACCTGAATGTGTTGGATTCGGAGAATTTTTCTAATATGATGAGTACTGGTTTCGGCCGTTCCTATTCTCCTGTGTACCAGGTTACCGTAGGTTCCAATTCTTATTGCACAGTGGCATATGCCAGAAACTATTACCTGAATAACCAGTGGTGCACGATTATCATGTTTGTAAATCTGAATAATACTTTGAAAGACATACGCGGCCTGGCGGGAAGCAGCCTGGATGCATGGTATCTGGTTGACAGTACAGGAAATACTTTTTATGAGTATGGTTCGGAAGAAGACATTGTAGATGCCCGGGAGGCGTTGGTGCAGAATGACGACAAGAAGAATGACAGCAAAAATAAGCGGAAAGCTTTGACTGGTGATATTGTTTTCCACGACAAATCTGCTACCTGTGGGTACGAAGTGGTTTCTATTGTGAATAAAGAATCTATTTGGATGGTGCTTTTCCCATATATTGCAGGTCTTTTTGGAACTCTTGCTATTTTCCTGCTCCTGGTATTGTTCATGAACTATAGAAATGTAAATACATTAATAAACCCTGTTCTGGTCCTGTCTCAACACATGCTTATGGCGGCGAAAGGAAATCTGGACTGCAAAGTGGAGTCTGACAGGGAAGATGAGATTGGTCAGTTGGAATCCTCTTTTAATAAAATGATTGATGATTTGAAACACAGCATAGAAGTAATTGGGGAAAAAGAAGCAAAAGAACAGCAAATCAGGTTCAGCCTTCTGGTAAGCCAGATCGATCCTCATTTTATCTACAATACCATTAACAGCATTAATTATCTTGCGCGAAAAAAACGCTGCGAAGATATTGTAAAAGTAAATTCAGCGTTGATTGCGATACTGAAAGACCGCCTGCGCGTAAATGATATCCAGATTACAGATTCCGTTGCAAACGAGATGAAAATTGTAAATCAGTACATCGTTATAGAGAAATTTATGTATGATGGGAATCTGGAAGTAGAATGGGATATTGCGCCGGAATTGATGGAAGAGCAGATTCCTAAGAATATGATTCAGCCGTTGGTGGAGAACTCTTTGTTCCATGGACTGATCGATGAGGAAAGCGGAGAATTTTGCGGAAAAATCATAATCACCGTTTTCAGGAATGAGGAGAAAAATCTTGTTTTGTCCGTGGAAGACAATGGAGGAGGAATGGATGCGGAAAAATTGGTTGAGATCAATAGTATGAAATTTAATCCTGAGGACAGGGGAAAGAAGATTGGCTTGTCAAATATAAGGGGAAGACTTTATTATCTATACGGAAATACGAATTGCATGAAAATTGAAAGTGAAATGGGAAAAGGAACTAAGATTCTGATAGAGTTTGGTGAGAATTAAAGACTGTTTGAAAATGCTGGAGATAATCAGAAACGATGCTGTTGTACATGGCGCTAATAAGCTGTGTGTAACAGCGTTTTTTGTGCAAAAGAATAAATGAAAATTAAGAAATAGAATAAAAAACAATAAAAAAGACGGAAAATCTAACAAAATATGAAAAAAATCATCTTTATTGCACAAAACCCACGGATTATAATAATGCCAGAAATCAAGGGAACACAAAGAATTGCAAGATATGCGGGGTGAAGACATGGCTGAGCAGGAAAAATATTTGTTCCGGGCAGAAAAGATATGCAAATCATTTGGAACAGTACATGCATTGAAAGAGTTTGATATCACCATAAAGGCCGGAGAAATCAGAGGACTGGTTGGTGAGAATGGATCTGGAAAATCAACTTTTTCATCAATTGTAGCCGGAATTCAGAAACATGATAGTGGAAAAATGTACCTGGATGGACAACCATATGAGCCAACAGGAACTGTAGATGCGATTAATCACGGAGTCAGTATGGTAGTACAGGAACAGGGAACCATTTCCAAAATATCAGTAGCCGCAAATATTTTTTTTGGTAAAGAAGAGAAGTTTGCAAAAGGCGGTGTACTTAATGTCAAAGAGATGAATCGGGAAGCTGCCAAGGCGCTTCAAAATATTTACGTAGATAATATCAAGCCGGAAATGATGATCGATCAGCTTTCCTTTGAAGACCGAAAGCTGGTGGAACTGGCAAGAGCCTTATACACATCTCCAAAAATCTGGATCATTGATGAGACAACGACTGCATTATCCGTTGCAGGACGTGAGTTGCTTTACAAATTGATGAAAGAAAAAAGAGATGAGGGAAAAGCCATTTTGTTTATTTCTCATGATATCGGTGTAGTACGTTTTATTTCAGACAGAATCGGAGTTATGTATCTTGGAACTCTGATGGAAGAGACAGAGACAGAAGAACTTTTTGAGCATCCATTGCATCCATATACGGAAGCATTGTTTGAGGCGGTTCCTGATCCGTATATCAAACGTAAGGAATTAAAAGGATTAAGTGGAGAACAGCCGGTTCGAACAGAAGATTTTAAAGGTTGTGCGTTCTATACAAGATGCCCATATGCAACAGATCGTTGTAAGGCAGAAAGACCGGAACTTAGAGAAGTGAAACCGGGACATAAAGTAGCTTGTCACAGATATAATAATGACTAGTATAAACCTTTTAAATTAGCATAATAAATCAGAAAAAGCGTCACTTATATTTTTTGTATGAGCGGCGCTTTTTTTGATATGGTGTTGCTGAAAGTATTTAGTTGTAATTATCTTTTGGGCAGATTATTTTGAAAATGTAGAATAGATTTTTACCAGTTCTATGACCATGTCTACAACTTTATCCATGCTTTGGGCAGAAA
>ENA-OPWR01002359-OPWR01002359.1-human-gut-metagenome-genome-assembly--contig:-NODE-2359-length-12990-cov-2.692153_pt1 | contig 12990 bp, 5 predicted proteins | sample MGYA00241507_ERZ502006 | MGnify/ENA primary metagenome ERZ502006 (study PRJEB25962, sample SAMEA2043041) | human gut metagenome | biome: human gut; feature: human-associated habitat; material: faeces...
GAAATATGGCGGTCTCCCCTTTATTAAATCATGGAGGGGCAACCCTCCGGAAAGGAGGGGATGCCAATGGTTACATATGAAAATCTTTTTGCATATACCATTGTGTTGATGACCTTAGTTGGAATCTGTTATCAGATTTTTAAGGGAAAAAAATAAACCGCCAATCTAGCCCTTTGGCGGTTTATTCTGTAAAATAAAACTAACGGGGAGAATGTTTCAACTTCCCTTTTTCTATATTTACTGTATCACACCTTAAACCAAAATGCAATAAAAAGAATCGAATTCTTTTCTCATTGCTCAACCTTGTAATATAACAATGTTGTTGATACAGTTAGATACATAGCGTATGCTAAAATCATAAAGAATGTGAACTTGTTCCATTCGTGATAATTTTGTAAGGAGAGTCATATGGAAATTAATAAAGAGGTACTTACGCTTAGTGATATAGTCGATATATGTAATAGTGATGTCTCAAATTGGATAGAAAGCGATACAAGTTTTCCAAAGCCTTTAAAAAAAACACCTGCGGAATCAATTTGGAAAACTGAAGATATTATTGACTATTTATATAAAAAAGAGGATTCGAGTACTGTTATATCTAAAGCTAATTTAAAAGCAAAAACAATTGCAATTATTGGCAGAGCAAGAAGTGGTAAGTCTTTTTTCAATTCTCGATTTGTTAAGGATAGAGTGGGATTTACTAAACTATTTTGCGGTAATAACATTGATAAAACAGTGTGTCCAATATATATTCAAGTTTCAGAGTCAACCCTTCTGGAAAACTTTACTTTTCATACAGATTTTAACTCCATCTACAATGAATCAGATTCTAAGGAAATGGCTGCTCTTAAGGATAAGGTGACAGAATTAACAAAACATCGTTTTATTCAGAGTAATATATCTAAAATGGAAGAGATAGAAAATGTAATTAGAGAAATCAGGGAAATTGAGCAGAATAAAAGATATCCAAACAGAAAGAAGGTATCTTTCCATATCAATACCTATCAGAAACCAAGTTTATTTTGTGAGGAACTGCTAAAGGAATGTGATTTGGATGATGTTCAGATAATAGATACACCGGGCGTTTCAGGTAATGTTGAAGCTAAACGTGTTGCTAAATCTGACATATATATTTTTTTAATAAAACCTGATAATAGTGATGAAGCACAAACATTGAAAGATATAGTGACACAAATAAAAGCAGACGTTGCAACTAGCAAAGTAGCCTTCTTGTACAAAAAAGAAGGACTCTTTCTTACTTTGCAAAAATATAAGTCAGCACAAAATAGCGTAAAAGAAGATATCAAGGCTTTTTCTGATTTATTTTCTGATTTAAAAGGAAACATCATTGCAACGGAGTTAGATGTATTGAATCCATCAAAGCATTGCATCCTTTTTCCAACAATGGATGCTGGCGAAGTTACTTTGCCGGAGGAGTTATTTTTACAGGATATAAAGAAAAAACTTGTAGAAGCATTTAAACCAGCAGACGAAAAAGAAGAGGATGAAATATTTAAAAATATAGTTTGTAAACGCGGTGATGAGGCAGAAACTTTGGTTCTTAATATTATGAAAGGTATAACGAAACATACTTTAAAAAAGGACATGAATGATTATGATGAAAATAATATTATCAAAGAAAAGCATGACCGAGTAATGACAAATGATCATTATATATTACGCAATGATTTATATGCTGCATATAATCAAGAAACCAAGCTTTTAAATAATTATTTCTCTAAATTCAAGGAAGAGGAGTATCCAGAAGATTGGAAACAAAAAATAATAAAATATATCTATAAGAGACTAACGCAAAGTGTTAGACAGGATAGAGGACTGGGAGTGGGCTTCCACCCTTTGGAAGAATACCCTGCAAGAACAATGTTGGTTGAAGAATCAATATTTGCAGATCGCGTTCTCTCAAGTATTGAAAGCGAAGAGAAGAAAATGAATAATGAGTCGTACAGAAAAGCTCTTGGTAAGGTTATTGAAAGTTCTTCATGGAATTATGTTGAATGCGTAGATAATCCTGAGAGAATAATCAAATTAGAAATTATAAAAAATCACTTGTCACAAATAGAAGTATACACTCGTCAAGATCTAGTATTATGTAGATATATAGGCGGTTTAAGGCAAATAGCGCAGTACAAGATATTAAAATTAATGGGAAAAGAAGATACTGTAGCGATGGATATATTAAGAGAGATGCCATTTTAAAAATTTCCCCATATTAATCACGCCAGATATTTCCGCTGAATTCGATTCTGTGGTATAATGTTACTGACTCCAAAATCAAGGGGAAAGTGATATCGTGCCAGTGGACAGTTTCTTACAAAAATTCTTTTTTTTGTGGAACATGGTACGATAAGACTGGTCGAAAATATGCGACCAGAAAAATTAAATAATGAAGGGAGTTTTTATCATGACAGAAAAAACAGCACGTAAAATCTGTAAACAGACATTTGCATGGGTACTGGCATTGATGATGATTTTTTCCGTATTTCCGGCAACCCAGGTAAATGCAGCAACAAAGCCTAAGCTGAGTAAAACAAAGATTACAATGACCGTTGGGCAGAGTAAGAAACTTAAGGTGAAGGGTATCAGCAAGAAACGAGCCAAACGTATCAAGTGGAAATCTTCCAAAAAAAAGGTCGTTACTGTCACAAAGACAGGAAAACTCAAAGCTCGGAAAGCAGGTAAAGCTACAATCACTGCAAAAGTAGGTAAGAAAAAGCTGAAATGCAAAGTTGTGGTCAAAAGGAAGCGCAAGAAAGCTAGGAAGAAAAAAGAATCGAATTCTTCTTCTAAAAAGATGTGGTTAAGCAAAACAAGTGTTACTCTTCAAGCTGGTAGCGGTGTTGATTTAGTTCTACATAATGCAAAAAATGTTGTAAAATGGTCTAGTTCCAATAATAAAGTAGCATGGGCTGACAGGGCAACTTCCAGCTCAAAAAATTTAGGAACTATACAGGCTGTAAGCAAAGGAACTGCTGTTATCACAGCAAAAGTTGATGGAAAAACTTTCAAGTGTCATGTAAAAGTTATTGCAGATGATTATCATGCCAGTGAAGCGACTGAAGCAAAGATAAAACAGGCTTTAAAAATAATCAACAATAGCATGTCAACACAGGAAAAAATCCTAAAATTAACCATTTGGACTTGCGATCATTTAAAAAGAGTATACGGAGAATACTGGTCATATGAGCCAGAGAATACTGTAAACTGTATTTTAAAGGGTAAAGCAACACGATATGGCTACAATGATTTCCTGGATGAATTACTTTCTAGCGCAGGAATTAAAACCATGTATGTGAATGAATCTTATGGTGGAGCGAGATTAAAAGTTTCAATAGATGGAAAGTGGTATAACTTAGATGTTTATCGTATGGACCCTTCTACACAAGATTCTTCTGGACACGGACTGTGGAGTTATTCGATGCCATTCTTTTTATTTTCCGATGCGGAGGCGTATAAATATCATTCCCAGTATTATAGCAAACCAAGTAAGGAATTTGAAAAATACAATCCTCCTGCTACAAGCACAAGATTTGATTTTCTAAGTATGATTGTTAGCAAAGGAAAAGAAGATAATCCTGTGGATTTTGAAGTCAATCCTGAATATTTCATGCAAGCATATACAGAAGATTGTGCAGGTAATCAGTACAATCCGTGGGTAACCGGAACATGGCGTAACTATTAAACAAAGCATCAAAAACTGAATATAGATAGGTATATGTATATAAAATTTTATTAATGCTATACAGATAGCATTTGGGAGCCATGCGTGGCTCCTTTTTTGTTTATGAAAAATACCATTATATACACAAAAAGAGAGAAGATTGTAATACTAGAATTAAAAGTAAAAGAATATCTGTACTTTCTCTGTTTATGGGGGTATATTAAAATTAAATCCTGTTAGCATATTAAGGGTAAAAATAACAGGAGGTATAACAAGATGACTGTCATAAGAATAGTAAAGATAGTGAGCTGGATAGTAAGTTTTTTTGCAATTATATATACAATCAATATGTACTATATAAGTGCTAAAGGTACAGCACCGATAGATTTAAAAAAACAATTAATTCCTACAAGAATTACATTATTATTCATTATCGTTATTAATATTTTTTTAAAATTAAGGAGTTAAAATGGATATTTTAGTCAGAAAATATGTGGAAAAGAAAGCAAACAAATGGGGATTCAGTGATGATATTGATATTTCAAAAGAGATAATAAAAGTTGAAAACACATATTCTGACAAAATATTTAAAGTACGATTTAATTCTTTTAGATTTTTAGGGTATTACGGACTTGATGCGTTTGTTAGAAAACGAAAAATTATTTTTTCTCCAGAATGGGCAGCTAGAGTTGTATTAAAACGAAATGAATCTCAAATTCCTTTTTTATATACACTAGGGCATGAAATGGCACATACAGAAAGAGATATTTGTCCACTAAAACATCCTAAATATTGCAAATTTATTGCATGGACAAACGAGGTACATGCGGATTTAGAGAGCGGTAAAATATTTTTAAATAGAGATAAGAAAAAATTGCTTTCAGCAATGCTGTATATATGTAATAGTAACGGGAAAGATATTGAAACAATAACACATCCTTCATGGAAACGAAGATTACAATATGTAGAGAATTTTTCTTCTTTTAATAAAAAGTTGGTATTACAAATAGCAAAGGATACGAATACTTTAAATAATGACATTGTACAAATGGTTCTGAAAAATCATGAAATCTAAAGTCACAAGAAAATTCAGAAAATACATCTGAATCGACTGGAAACAATAAATAGTAAAGAACAGGTTCAGTCAAGCCAATGACTGAATCTTTTTTATCTGCAGCTTTACTGGGACAAGTACCTACCTGGTGGATAAAAACGGCTGCTATGTATCACAGCCCGGAAAAACATATTCATCTCCCGGTTAAAACCGGGAGATTTCTACTTATAATTTAATTAAAAAAAAGAAGTCATTATGGCTTCTTTTTTTATTTCTAGCATAAAAAAGAATTCGATTCTTTTTTCCATCTTCTTTTCAAAAAAATCAATTTAACATATTAGGTGGGACTGTGATGGAGCAGTCAGAAAGGAGGATGCCTTATGAAATGCCGAGACAGACCAAAGCCATAGACTTATAAAGCAAACAAGCTTGGGTGCTTTATATAGCACTATGGTACCGTACCTTGAAAATTATATAAAAAATAACAGGAGGTCATTTATGTTTAGTTTAAAAAAAATCGCTTCTGTTGTAATGGCAACGGCAATGGCTGTGACGACAGCTGTGCCTGGAACAGCGATTGTTGCTAATGCTGAAACAACGACAATAAAGACTCGTGTAAAGAATTCGGATAAGAAGCAGAATACAATTAATGCGGCAGATATGAACAAATTAAGTATCAATACAGAAAATGCAACTGTTACTTATTCTTCTAGTCTTGCTACTGATAATGCAGCAGCTAAATGGGCTAAGAAAGAGATGAAAGACAGCGAAAAGCCTAAACTTGGTACCCCGATTGCGGGTAAGTTAGATGCCAGTAAAATCAACGATTCTAATAATGGATATTGGATCAAATATTCCGGTGTAACTCTTGACGGAGCAGAAAAAGGGCAAAAATATGATTTAAAAGTATCTGTGGAACAGGCTCATGGAGCTATTAGCGGAGCGGATGGACCCTATATCGCATTTCATAAAAAAACGCCAGCGAGTATCCGATATAGTGGATATCAGTGGATCGTGGTTACCTACACTTTAACGGATGCAGGGAAATCTACTTTAGGTTCTACTTGGAAAGGAAATATGACATTTTGGGATATTGACTCCTATCAGGGATTAGAAATTCGTACCCCAGGGCGTGTTACATGGGCTGGATTAAAAAATGCTAGTGTTGCAAAGGATGATACGGCTCTTGGATTTAATATGCCAGCAGACCGACTTCCAAGCGGTAGTGTAAAAGACAATACTGTTTATTGCGATTCGGGTAGTGATGCGACAGATGGAGGAACTGGTTCAAATGCTCAGAGATATGCCCTGTATGTACAGGCTCAGTTAACACCAGCTAACAACAAAATGAAAATACGTTATTTTACTGGTGGAAAAGACGGTAAACAGCCAAATGGGGTCTTTTTATCTTTTGATGCTCGTAATAGATCTGGCGATAGTCCTACGATTATTAATTTTCCGTTAACTAAAACCGTTAATGGAAAATCAGATGTTACATTAGCTAATTCGTCTGATTCATTCGAATATACCTTATCTACAATGTGTGGTAATGCGGTTGGAAGTCAAATAAAAAGTTTTGTTTGGAATGATACATTGGAAAGCGTTCTTGAATTTACAGGAAATCCTACTGTAATTAGAGAGAGGGATGGAAAAACTGAAGATGTGACGGGAGATTTTACCGTTAAAACAAATGGACAGGTGTTAACAGCTACTGCAAATAAACTCACTGATGATGAAATGCGTGGTAAATTTACACTTCATTTCCATGCAAAAGTAAAAGCGGGGGCTAACCTTTCCAAATATCTTAATGCTGATAAAACAGAAGTTGTTATCCCTAACAAGGGTACGTTAACAACAAAACAGGATAGCGGAACAAAAACTAATACATCTAATACTGTCAATGTCCGTATGAAGATGGCAAAACTCGCCGTTGACAAAGTCGTAGACCAGTATGAACATAAAGTAGGAGACACTGTAAACTTTACGATTACAACAAAGGAAACAGGAAATGCAGCAGATGCAGCAAATGTAGCTGTAACAGATACCATTCCTTCTGAGTATAAGATTACTGGTGTAAAAACAGAAGGTGTTGAAGCAAATAGTTCTTTCTCTGGACAGGATGTTAAGGTAACAGCCGCTTCCCTTCCAGCAGGAAAAGAGTTTAAGACGATCGTTACTTGTACTGCATTGGAGAGCGGAAACGCAAAAGAAAATTACAATACTGCACAAGCTACAGCAACGAATGCCATTGATGCTGTGCAGGATGATGCTGAAGCTTATACAAACAGCGGCGAATTATCGATTGATAAAGTCGTAGATAAGTATGAGTATGAGGTGGGTGATACCGCAAACTTTACCGTAAAGGTAAAAAATAACAAAGGTATTGCCAAAAATATTACTATCGTAGACACACTTCCAGAAGGCTTAGAGCTTGTTTCTGGTTCTTTAAAGATGAGCGGCGTACCTGATTCCGTGACAGAGCATGTTGCTGGAACAGCAGACCCAACCAATAAGTTAAACCCAGAACTTCGTAATGAGACAGCAACATCAAAAGTTACATCCAACGTTGCAGCAGAAGGAAACGGCTATAAAGCAACGATCTCTGCTCTGCCAAAAGATACGGAAGTAATGATCACATTTTCTGCTAAGACAACAAAAGCCGGGAATGGTAAAGAAATCGTCAATGTCGCTTCTGCAAAAGCAGATAATGCAGATGAAGTAAAAGACGATGCAGAACTTTACATCAATACGGCAGACCTTTCGATCGCAAAGAAATACATCAATGAGTATAAAGCAAAGAAAAAGGATAACCGAGCAGATAATGAATTTCGTGTATACGAAAAAGAAACAGGAAATGAATTAGTAAAATATCAGGTAGATGTGACATCAAACGGTGTAGATGGCACAGTAGCAAAAGATGTAGACATTTCTGATATCAGTTTACCAGATGGACTTATCTTAAATTATGATGATATCCAGATCGTAGAGACAACAAAAGATGGTAAAACAGTAGCCTTTAAAGCCGAAGGCGGTAAGGGAACAACTATCAAATATCATGTTGCTGGAACAGCGGATGAAACAAATAAGTTAAATCCAGATAAATATAACGAAACCGAAGACCGTACTCCTGAGATCACTCTGGAAAAGAGCGGTAACGGATGGAAGTTAAAAGATACTTATCTTGCCTCCGGCAGCAAACTGACGATCATTTATACCGGCAAAGCAACAGAGATTGTTAATGGTACAGAAGTAAGAAATACTGCAAAAGCAACTGCTTCCAATCTTGAAAAAACAGATGGCAAAGCAAAAACAGTAAAAGCTGATGCTCTTGTATATATCAACAGTCCTCGTCTTGTTATCACAAAGAAAGCGGATAAGGAAAAATATGCGATCGGTGATACGGTTACTTACAAAATCGATGTTACAAACTCCCAGATCGGTACAGTCGCAAGAAACCTTGTGATTGATGATGATATCCAGACAGAAGGTGTCAAACTGCAGAAAGCTAGCATTGTGCTGATGGATGCAGAGGGTAATGTCATTAAGAAAGAATCTTATGACGAAGCCATTAAGAACAACACCTTCACATTAAAGACAAAGAGACACCTTGTAAAAGAAGGAAATTATAGTCTCTGGGATCTTGAAGCTGGAAAGAAACCGGAAGTGCAGAAGACATGGAACCCTGTAGGCGTTACAAAGGAAACAAAGCTTCAGATTGAATACCAGATGGTCATCACTGACAACAATCTTGCTGGTAAAGAGATCAAGAATGTAGCCAATGCAGTATCTGATGAAGCTTTAAAAGTAACAACAGATGCAACTGTTACACCAAATGGTCCATCTATTATACCAGACAAGACATCTGATAAAGCGACCTATCACTTGGGCGAAGAGGCTGAATATACAATCACTGCAAGACAGAGCCGCGAAAATGTAACTGCAGAAAAAGTTATCATCAAAGACCAGTTCGACCAGAAGGATAACTTCCTTATTAAAGAAGGTTCTTTCTATGTAACATTTAATGGGAATGACATCACAAAAGATGTTAAAATCACATTAAATGAAGCAAAAGATGGATTTACCATCGAAACCGGAAAAGACCTTACAGAAGCAGATACGATCAAAGTAACATATCATGCGATTCCACAGGCATCATCCGTTGGAAAAGAGACAACAAACTCTGTTCTTATTTGGGGAAGTAATGCACCGGAAGTACTGGCTACCCACAGAGTAACAACGGATCCGATCACACCGGAACTTTCTATCACAAAGAAATCCGATAAGAGCGTTTATTCTATTGGAGAGACTGGACACTACACTGTAGTAGTCAGACAGACAAAGAAGAATGCGACAGCAGAAAATGTTGTTCTTACCGATGCCATGCAAGTAGCAGGAACAAAGATTAGCAATGTTAAGATCATGAAAGGTGAGAAAGACATTACTGAAAAAGCAGAGATTTCTGTGAAAGATGGAAGCTATTCTATTAATACAAATGAAAACCTTGCAAAAGATGAAACATTCACAATCACATACGATGCATTGTTTGAATCTGATTCCTTAGATGGAAAGAAAGTGAAGAACATTGCCGAAGCAAAAGCAGATAATGCAGATGAGGTAAAGGCTGATAATGAAGTAACCCTTCATGCACCAAACCTTACTATCACAAAATCTTCCGATAAGAAGGTTTACAATCTTTCTGATATCGGACATTATACTGTAAAGGTAACACAGGATAAGAAAGATGCAGAAGCAATCAATGTAAGAATCAACGATGCACTGCAGGTTAAGGGCGTAAGCATTGTAAAAGATTCTGTTAAGATTGCTGATACTACTGGAAAAGACATCACAAAAGATGTCAAAATTGAGACAAAAGATGATAGCTACTCTATCAACACTGGCAGAAACTTAGCGTATGGTGAATCTTTCACTGTAACTTATGATGTGGTATTTAAGGATGCATCTTTAGCAAATAAAGATATCCCTAACGTAGCAGAAGCTGTTGCAGACAATGCAAAAGCAAAAACAGACAATACCGTTACACCAGTTGATATTGAAGATGGACTTACAGCTATCAAAACGGCAAATCCAGAAAGTGGATCTGTTGTAAATACAGGTGATGAAATCACTTATAACATCACTGTCACAAATACTTCGAAAGAAGATAAGAAGAATGTAATGATCCGTGATATGATTCCAGAACTTACGGAATATGTATCTGGTGGAACTCTTAAGACTATCAGTGGCAAATCCTATGTTACTTTCTTAGTTGATACTTTAAAGGCAGGAGAGTCTAAGACAGAATCCTTTAAGGTAAAAGTAACAGGAACAGGACTAGCAACGATCAAAAACGTAGCACAGGTAAAAACATCTGATGAGCCAGATAAGCATTGGGAAGATGATGATTTTGTTGATACCAATAAAGTTATCCACACCATCCCATATATTGTAACAGAAGTTGTTCCTGCTCTTTCAATCGAAAAATCATCTGATAAAGAGACATACAGCGTAGGCGATACTGGACACTATACTGTAAAGGTAAGTGAGACAGAAAAAGATGCGGATGCAAAAGATGTCATCATCAAAGATGCGATTGAAAATAATGCAGCAGATATCTTAACAGATACAATCAAGATTACAGATCCTGATGGAAAAGATATCACAAAAGAAGTAGAAATCAAATCTACAAAGAGCGGCTATACTATTAAGACTGGCAAAGATTTAAGCTATGGTAAGGCATTTACCGTAACTTATGATGTGAAGTTTACAAAAGCGTCTGTTGCTAATGAGAAAGTACGAAATGTAGCAAAAGCTACTGCCGGAAACTTAACAACAACGACAACAAAGGATGTAACTCCGGGAACTTATAAGGATGAAAACGGAAATGCACTCTTTGAGATTGTAAAAGATTCTGACCCAGCAAATGGCAGCACTGTCAATGTGGGAGATGATATCAAATACTCTATCAAAGTAAAGAACACATCCGAAAAAGACATCTCAAACATCCATATCCTTGACGCTGTACCAACCGGCACAACATACAAAGATGGCGGGGATGTAAAAGATATCAACGGTGTATCTTATGTTGCATTTACAATCGATACTTTAAAAGCAGGAGAAGAAAAGACTGTATCCTTTACAGTAACTGTTAATGAAAGTGCTGACAAGCAGGTTGCAAACAAAGCGTTAGTAAAAGTAACTGACAAAGACGATGATACTGATTTAAGCTCCTATCAGGAGACAAATGAGGTAACCCATCCACTACCATCATGGGTAGAGGATGATAACGAAGTTACTGTGATCGCTCCAAGCTTAACTATCCAGAAAGCATCTGATAAAGATGTTTATCAGGTAGGCGAAGTTGGACATTATACAGTAACAGTAGGACAGGATACAGAAAATGCGGTTGCAAAAAATGTTGTTATCAAAGATGCTTTACAGGTAAAAGGTGCTGAAATCCAGACAGCTACAATCAAGATTGTAGATACAAACGGAAAAGACATCACAAATAAAGTAGATAACATCACAAAGGATGTATCTGGTTATACAGTCGAGACAGGAAGAGACCTTGCCTTTGGCGAGACATTTACTGTGACATATGATGTATTGTTCAAAGATGGCTCTTTAGCAGGAAAGACTGTAAAGAACATCGCAAAAGCAAAAGCGGACAATGCGTCTGCAAAAACAGACAATGATGTGACACCGGTTACTGTCGAAGACGGACTCACTGCATTAAAGAGTGCAGAGCCAGCTTCCGGTACACAGGTAAAAGCCGGAGACGAGATCACATACAACATTGAAGTAACAAATACTTCTAATGAGGAAAAGAAAAACGTCCTCGTTCTGGATGCTGTACCAGACAAAACAACTTATGTTGAAGGTTCTGGCGGTAAATTAGTCGAGATCAGTGGAAAATCTTATGTATCTTTCACTGTTCCAAGCGTAGCAGCTGGAGCTTCAGAAACAGTTTCCTTTAAAGTAAAGGTAGCTGATACTGTAACAGATGATGATGTGATTACAAATGTTGCACTTGTAAAGAAAGCGGATAAGGAAAATCCAGAAGATCCTTCTTCATGGACACCTGATGGCTTCGTACCAACAAACGAAGTAAAACACCCAACATCTGATTGGGTAGAGACAGAAAAAGAAGTTACAGTAGATGGTCCGGAAATGGCTATCGAAAAGACATCTGACAAAAACGTTTATGGTGTTGGCGAGACAGGTCACTATACTGTAAAACTCAGCCAGACTAAAGAAAATGCTGAAGCAAAGAATGTCATCATTGAAGATGCCCTACAGACAGAAGGTGCTGAAATCCTTTCCGATACGATCAAAGTATTGGATACAAAGGGTACAGACATCACGAAATCTGTCCAGATCGCAACTACAAAAACATCATATACCATTAAAACTGATATGAATCTTGCAAAAGATGAATCTTTTACTGTTAATTACGATGTTAAGTTCACTTCCAAGTCCCTTGTAGGCAAGAAAGTGAAAAATATCGCAATTGGTAAAGCAGATACTGGTGAAGTAACAACTGACCATGAAGTTGACGTTGATAAGGGTACAGACCCTCGTTTAGTAGTGAAAAAGACATCTGATAAAGATTCTTACAAAGTAGGCGGGCAGGGACAGTACACTATCACTGTAACAAACGACCGTAAAGGTACTGTTGCAAAAAATGTAGTCATCAAAGATGCATTAAAGACAACGGGAACTGTCATTGATGAAAAGAGCATTAAGGTTACTGGTCCAGATGGAAAAGAAATCGAAAAAGCTACAGTCAAAATGACAAAGACTGGATTTACCGTTAAGACAAAATCCAACTTAGAGGGTGAAAAATCCATGAAAGTAACTTATAAGGTAACTTTCAAAGATACATCCCTTGCTGGAAAGAATGTAAAGAACGTGGCAACGGCAACTTCCGATAATACAAAGCCTGGAAAATCCACTAAGACTGTCAAAGTCACAAAGGCAACTCCGAAGAAGTCCACACCAAAGAAATCTTCCGGAAAAAGCAGTGGAAACAGCGGAAGCAATGGCACATCAAAGACTGTTAAGACAAGCGATATCATTTTTATGGTATTGATTGGAGCAGCGGTTGTATTTTGTGTCAGCGGCGTTGTATATGTCATTAAGAAGAGAAAAAGAATCTAACATTTAGATTTATTTTTTACACCTGCGGGCAACCGCAGGTGTTTTTTCATCAAGAAAAACAAGGATTCCCCTTCCTCAACATCAGTAGGTAGGGGAGGAA
>ENA-OPWR01002363-OPWR01002363.1-human-gut-metagenome-genome-assembly--contig:-NODE-2363-length-12970-cov-2.839876_pt1 | contig 12970 bp, 10 predicted proteins | sample MGYA00241507_ERZ502006 | MGnify/ENA primary metagenome ERZ502006 (study PRJEB25962, sample SAMEA2043041) | human gut metagenome | biome: human gut; feature: human-associated habitat; material: faeces...
GAAAAGTAAATGTCTGCTTCGCAGCCGCTTCCTTTTCTTTTGCGCTCATTATATCACATAAATTATAATGAATGTTATCTCTATATCGATAAATCGTTAAGCATATCCAATTATAATTAATACAAAATACAGCGAATATATCCAATACATAAAAATCCCCCAGAGGCTTTTGCTCCGGGGGGATTTTCACTATGTAAGTTATTTCATTATATAAAGCACTTTGTTATATACTAATTACCATATAACTTGTGTTATCATATAACTTACAGAAATATGTTAATTCTAAAATGTGTAATTAATTCTTAAAGCTATGTATAGGCGCAGGTATTCTTCCTGGTCTGTTTACAAATGCTGAGCAGTCAAATGTATTAACCGGCATAATAGGAGCGTAACCTAAAAGTCCGCCGAATTCTACAGTCTCGCCAATACCCTTTCCAACAACAGGTATAACTCTTACAGCTGTTGTCTTCTGATTTACCATACCAATAGCTGCTTCATCTGCAATAATACCAGATATAGTTGTTGCCTTTGTATCTCCTGGTATAGCAATCATATCAAGACCTACAGAACATACACAGGTCATAGCTTCAAGCTTTTCAATAGTAAGTGATCCTGCATTAACTGCATCGATCATTCCCTGATCTTCACTGACTGGAATAAATGCACCACTAAGTCCGCCTACATATGATGAAGCCATTACACCGCCTTTCTTAACCTGATCATTAAGAAGTGCAAGTGCTGCTGTTGTTCCAGGAGCACCGGCTCTCTCAAGTCCGATTTCTTCAAGAATTTCTGCAACAGAATCACCAATTGCCGGTGTTGGGGCAAGTGAAAGATCAATTATACCAAATGGTATACCAAGTCGTTTAGAAGCTTCCTGAGCAACAAGCTGTCCTACTCTTGTTATCTTAAATGCTGTCTTTTTGATAGTTTCACAAAGTACTTCAAAGCTTTCTCCTCTTACGCTTTCAAGTGCATATTTGACAACACCAGGACCACTGACACCTACATTGATAATGGCATCATCCTCTGTAACTCCGTGGAAAGCTCCTGCCATAAATGGATTGTCATCTGGAGCATTACATAATACAACAAGTTTTGCACAGCCAAGAGAGTCTGCATCTTTTGTTAAAGCAGCAGTTTCTTTAACTATTTCACCCATAAGTCTTACAGCATCCATATTGATACCTGTCTTTGTAGAACCAACATTTACTGAGCTGCATATAAGCTCTGTAGATGCAAGTGCCTTAGGAATCGAACGTATAAGCAGTTCATCACTCTTTGTCATACCCTTTGATACAACAGCAGAATAACCACCGATGAAATTGACTCCTACTTCGTGGGCAGCCTTATCAAGTGTCTTTGCAATAGTTACATAATCGTCAGGTGTTTTACAGCATGAGGCACCAACTAACGAAATAGGTGTAATAGAAATTCTTTTATTAACTATTGGAATACCTATTTCCCTTGATATTTCCTCTCCTGTTTTTACAAGGTCTTTAGCAAGAGTTGTGATTTTTTTATATATCTTCTCATTTACCTCTTCAAGATTCTCGCTTGCACAGTCAAGAAGGTTGATACCAAGCGTAATTGTTCTTACATCAAGATTTTCCTTCTCTACCATTTTGTTGGTTTCAGTAACTTCATATATGTTAATCATTTTTCTCCTCATTTCCGCATCGCCTATGGCGTATACTTAATAATAGTTAATTAAATTCTATGCATCATATCAAAGATTTCTTCTCTCTGGCACTTAATAACAACACCTATATCGTTTCCAAGCTTATCCAGTTCATTATTAACATCATCAAAACCACTTGTAGAGTTAGATAAATCAACTATCATCATCATATTAAAATAGCCGGATACAATAGTCTGTGAGATATCAAGAATATTAATTCCTGTATCAGCAAGATATGTACATACCTTTGCGATAATACCCACTGTATCTTTTCCTACTACTGTAATTACACATTTCTTCATATTTTTCCTCTTTCCTGCGTTAAACACGCATATTAAGTGTGAATATTTATATAAATATATCTATTAAAAAGATACACTTATCTTTAGATTTTAAAACATAACATTTATATTTTCAATAGCTATACTGCACTATTTTACGTTAGATATCTAAGCATTATATTTCAAGCAAAGAGGAAGGCTCACTTCTGTTTGCAACCTCTATATATATATCTCCTGCCTTATATTCATTTTCACTCATATCTATTTCAAGCTTTACTGTTTCATATGCCAGCTTATCATAATTATTCTCTTTACTTAAATGTCCAAGATAAATCCCTTTAATATGGTCATTAAGAAGGTTATTAATAAGCCTTGCTGACGTTTCGTTAGAAAGATGTCCTTTATCGCCAAGTATTCTTTGTTTCAGATAATATGGATAGCTTCCAAGCTGCAGCATATTAATATCATGATTAGCCTCAACAAGCATCATATCTGAACCAGTAAGATTGCTGACTATATAGTCATCATAATATCCAAGATCAGTTATAACAGAGGCTTTTTTATCATCACATGTCACATTGTAAGCAACTGGCTCGTTAGCATCATGCGATACTCCAAAGCTATGTATTACAAGATCTTTAATTCTTGTGTCTGAATCAGCCTTTATCGTGTTATAATAGCTGCTGTCAATATCTCCAAGGCTTGTTGTTGCTGCTATGCCGTTTATAGTTCCTGGAGTTGAGTATATAGGTATACCATCCTTTCTTGACATTACTCCAAGGCCCTTTATATGATCTATATGTTCATGCGTAACAAATACAGCATCTATGTCCTTAAGTGATAAATCTATACTGTTAAGACCTTCTTCTATTTTTTTTCTGCTTATTCCGGCATCTATAAGTATATGTGTGTCATCAGAACCCACATATATACAGTTACCACTACTACCGCTTGCAATCGGCATCATTCTCATATCGTTTCCACCATTCTTATTCCCAATATATTTTAACAACATCACCATCATTAATAGATGCTGTATACTCACATGTTTCACCATTAAGAAGGATAACTATATTACCCTTTGGTTTTGACAAATCAAAATCATAAAACTGGAACAGGTCTACAAGTATATAATGACTCTTTCCAGAAAGTGTTACAGGACCATTATTAACTATAATAGTAATATCTCTTACAGCGCTGCTTTCATTGTCACTTTCATTATTACTTTCATTATCATCTACATTAATATTCCTATCTGTATCGCTATTATTGCCAGAAGCATGTTCTTCACTATGCTTTATATTATCCTTCACATCTTCGTTCTTCACATCTTCGTTATCCATGGCTTCATTATCCATAGCTTCATTTGATTCATCATTATAGTCTTTTTGTTCACTTTTTTCGTTAAAATCAACAGTAAAGTTTTCATACACCTTTGTCATTTTATCTGCCGGCATATTGTTAACCATAATATCATACTTTGAATAATCAAGATCCAGGAATGTAAAAAGCTGCCCAACAGTATAAAAATTCTCTATACGAACAGCATCCCCATTTCTTATATCATAGAATTCTGACTTTAATTCACCATTAACATATGCAAATCTAGGACACACTATATTTTTGCCATTTACATCAAATGTTATATCTGATCCGAATTCCTCAATCTGTCCAAGAGTCATGGATGCCGCTTCGCCAATAGTAGACTCTTCAACGTAAATAACATCATTCTGCTCTATAGGCGTATTAAGGCTTGCCTGCTCCTTATTAAGTGTTATAACCGCTCCCTCTCCTGGAAGTCCTCTTACAAGCCTTGTTTTTCCATTAAGCATATATTCTATCTCTTTACCACGTCTTGGGAACAGTTTCTCGTTTGGATATCCTATCTGCATTATGGCATCAAACACAGTGAGCTTGTTATTATCATAAAGCTTTATTCTTTCATTATTAACATTAACGAATATAAACTTATTCTTCTGAGTATAGTAGTTTGTACATATACCTATAGGTGTTACATATAAAGAATCTTTTTCAAAGCCCTCTATATTAAAGTCAACTGTTGTAAGCACTTCCTTGCCTCGTATTGCAACTCTTTCGGGTGCTATTGAAAGGTCTTTTGCAAGATGCCCTACATAGCTTGGCATCTTTCCTCCACCACCTACAACAAAAACAGCATTTACAGACTTGCCGCCATTAAGCTCAATAATCCTGTCTGCTGTCGCTTTAGCCATATTCGCTATGGACTCATCTGCTATAGCCTGAATTTCACTTGACGGTACCTTCTGTTCAAGTCCCATAATATCATTAAATGTAACAATATCATTTTCAGGATTGCTTGCAGCTATCTTTATAGTTTCTGCTGTGTTAAAGTCCACAAGATAATTCTTTGCGATTTTTTCTGTTATTTCATCTCCTGCAAGAGGTATCATTCCATATGCAACTATACTTCCATCCTTAGTTATACATATATCCGATGTTCCTGCTCCTACATCGACTAAGCATATATTAAGGAGTCTGTACTGTTCTGGTATTGCAATGTTCATGGAAGCGATTGGCTCTAATGTAAGAGAGGCTACATTTAGTCCTGCATATTCAACCGCTTCATAAAGTCCGTCTACAACTTCCTCTGGAAGAAATGTAGCTATAAGCTCAACATATATTTTTCTTGCCTTATGTCCTTCAAGATTACCTATATCATAATCATTCAGCTGATATCTTATAGGAGTGTTACCAACACAATAAAACTTTTCCTTACTTGAACCATCATTTATTTTATTATGAGCATGTTCAACAGCAAGAAGATTAAGGGAATATATGTCTTCCTGTGTCACCCTTGTTTCTTCCTCGAATTCATACTCAGCTGTTGAGTTTACAGTCCTAAGCACTCGTCCGGCAGCGGCTATACATACATCTTTAAGGTCAATATCCAACTGGCTTTCAAGCGAAAGCTTTACCTGTCTTATTGTATCGCCAACCTTATATATATCATGAATCTGTCCATCGAGCATTGAACGTGTTGTATGAAGCTTTTCTGCCATTGCTGCTATCTTAAATCTGCCATATTCCAGATAACCAACTACACCCACTATACTCCTTGTACCTATATCAAGTCCAAATACATAATTGTTAGTATTCTTATCCTTTTCCATATCTGTTCCTCTTATCATTTATATGTTTATCAGGTTTGTCATCAACACAGTTTACATATTATAGTTGATGCTGCCAAATATTACTTTTAAATCCTGCACTTTAATATATCACATTAATAATATTATAACAACTCAGCTGATTATTTGTTCAGTATATCATTTATCCTGCAGAATGTGTCTTTAATATCGCCGCTGTTATCGATACAATAATCACATTTATCAATGATATCGTCCTTTTTTTTCTGGCTTGCAAATATGTTATTTATCTTTTCGTCGGAATATCCTCTGTTATCTTTAAGTCTCTTTCTTCTTATATCCTCTCCTGCATCTATATACCATACTTCATCGCAGAATATATCATAATGATCATCAAGAAGCAGCGCAGCCTCGACAAATGTATAATCAAGCTTCCCTTCTATGCGGTTATTAGTAATCTTTGTTATTATTTCCTGCTTGACAAGAGGATGCACTATACTGTCAAGAGCAGCTCTTTTATTAGGATTAGCAAATATAATATCTGCAAGCTTTTTCTTATCAATGCTGGCATCCGAAGAAAGAATATCATCACCAAAAAGCATAGTTATCATATGATACGCCTTACTACCTTTATAATACAGTCCTTTAGCAACATCATCTGCCATTATAATTTCACATTTGTAATTATCTGCCAGAAACTTAAGCACTTCTGATTTTCCAGCACCTATTCCGCCAGTTATTCCTATAACTTTCATTATATTTCTTCCTTACTATCATCTTTTAATCTTAAAATCGTGATTACATCTTAATATCCAACCATGACTTAACACTTAATGTGCCTCAAGCCAGTTATTTCCCTGTTTTATATCTATCTCAAGAGGCACTCTAAGACTTGCAGCCTCTTTCATCCCCTTTGTAAGAATGTCCTTAACTATATCTATTTCATCAACTGCTGTTTCAACAAGAAGTTCATCATGAACCTGAAGTATAAGCCTTGACTTAAGATTCTGCTCTTTAAGTGCCCTGCTTACTCTTATCATAGCAAGCTTTATAATATCTGCTGCTGTACCCTGTATAGGTGCATTCATAGCGACCCTCTCACCAAATGATCGCTGCATAAAGTTGCTTGATGATAATTCTGGTATTTCCCTTCTTCTATTAAACATAGTTACTGAATAACCTTTTTTCTTTGCCGATTCAACAAGACCATCTATAAATGCTTTTATATCCGGATATGATGCAAAATACTTTTCTATATATGCCTTGGCTTCCTTTGGAGTAATACTTAAATCCTGGCTGAGTCCAAAAGAACTCATACCATATATTATACCAAAATTAACAGCCTTTGCATTGCTTCTCTGTAAAGGTGTAACTTCATCTATAGGTGTATTGAACACTTCTGCTGCTGTTGCCCTATGAATATCAGCAGATGAATTATAAGCTTCTATAAGCTTTTCATCACCAGACATATGCGCAAGAATCCTTAACTCTATCTGTGAATAATCCGCATCAATAAACACATAGCCATCCTTAGGTATAAATACCTTTCTTATAGCTTTTCCCATCTCCATTCTTATAGGAATATTCTGAAGATTAGGTTCTGTACTGCTTATTCTTCCTGTAGCTGTTATAGTCTGGTTAAACGTTCCATGTATTCTTCCATCGCCGCTTATATAAGAAACCAGACCTACTGCATAGGTTGAATTCAGCTTGGTAAGCTGACGATATTCAAGTATCTTTTTAACAATAGGATAATCAGGTGCAAGCTTGTCAAGTATATCTGCTGCTGTAGAATATCCACTTTTAGTCTTTTTTGCATTAGGCATCCCAAGCTTTTCAAAAAGTATGACACCAAGCTGCTTAGGTGAATTGATATTAAACTCCTCACCTGCTGCTTCATATATCTCTTTTTCAAGCACATTTATTTTTTCAACAAGTACTTTTGAATAATCAGATAATGCCTGCTTATCAACTTTGATGCCAAACTTCTGCATATCATAAAGAACAAATACAAGAGGCATTTCTATTGTTTCGTAAAGCTCATACATATCTTCCTTCTTAAGAATATCTGTTATTACATCACTGCATTTGTAGTTAACATATGATGTAAGACATGCCAGCTTTAAAAGATTGTCATCATCCTTGTCATACGCTTCCTTAATAGTCTGCTTTCCAAGCAGCTCCTGCCTTGACATAACAAGCATAGACATATATTCCTTTGAAAGAGCTTCATAATCGTATCTGTCATTATTAGGATGTATCAGATATGCCGCTACTGATATATCCATAAATGAATGTTCATCAATATCATATTTATCAAATATATGAAGATAATCCTTAAGATTATCAATAACTATATATCTGTTGTCTGAAACATTTATCAAATCTGCAAGCTTTTCTATAAGATAATCAGTAAGCACAAAACCATATACAGGAATATAATATATATCTTTTTCTCCAAATGTAAGCGATACGGCATATAATTCCTGCTCAGCCATTATACTTACACCGACTTTTCTGCATGCAGCAACACATTTTTTTGCCTTATTAAATATATCTTCAACCTGTGATAAGTCTGTAACACTTGTAAAATGTTCGTAGCAGTCAGGCTCTGATTGTATATTGCCATCACATCTTTTAAGCATATTTTTAAAATCATATCTTTTAAAAAGCTTATATGACTCATCATTAAACATATTATCAATAGATGCATCCATCACATTATAGTCAATATTCACATCTGTTTTTATTTCTGATAAGAACCTGCTAAGCTTAATCTGATCAACATTCTCTGATATTGATTTTTTAGCTTTGGGAGGCTTAAGCTCATCCATATGTTCAAATATATTGTTTATATCATGATACTGCACGATAAGAGCAGATGCAGTCTTTGGTCCTATGCCTGGTGCTCCCGGTATATTATCTGATGAATCTCCCATAAGTGCTTTCATCTCTATGAATTCTAGTGGTGTAACTCCATAAAGCTTTTTAACATCCTCAGGATAATAATCTTCAACCTCTGTTGAACCTTTCTTTGTCTTTGGAATACGTATCTTTATCTTATCATCAGCAAGCTGCAAAAGATCCCTGTCTCCTGATACGATTGAAACATCAATGCCGTCTTTTTGTGAATTTTTTGCTATGGTTCCAAGAAGATCATCTGCTTCAAAGCCTTCTTTCTCAACAATTTTAATATTCATTGCCTTAAGCAGCTCTTTCATAAGAGGAACCTGCTGTTTTAATTCCGGAAGCATAGGCTTTCTTGTTCCCTTATATTCCGCATATGTGTTATGCCTGAAAGTAGGTGCACTTAAATCAAAGGCAACTGTAACATAATCTGGTTTTTCTTCATCTATAAATCTGAACATTATATTTAAAAAGCCATACATAGCGTTTGTATGTATGCCTTCATTGTTTGTAAGATCAGGTATTCCGTAAAATGCCCTGTTTAATATACTATGTCCATCTATAAGTAAAAGCTTACTCATATCAATCCTCCATTCTGATACTTGTGCTATTTGTGATATTCACACTGCTCATTTAATAAACAAGTTATATATTGTATACATTTAATAAAATCTGATAATTATACATACAATAAACATTAAAAGCATTATGATGTTGATAAATGCATGCATCATTTTCATATCGTGATTCCACTGGCGGGTCATTTTGCATTGTTCTATGCTTTTCTTAAGCTTAAGCTCTACCAAAGTTTTAAAATCATATGAATCAATACAGTTCTTTATATCATCTGGTATTTTATTCTCATCATAATTCTCATCAAGTCCATATGATACTATATAATATATCTCCAATTCTTCTTTACAATCATTACAATGAATAATATGATTTATGAATTTTTCTTCCTGTTTTAATGACAATCTTCCTTCATCATAATCTTTTATCATCTTTTGGTAATTCTTACATGCATTCATACATTTCACCATTCCTGCTGCTTTACAATATCTACTTATATATTGATGTTAGTAACATATAAGCCAGTTTAGACCTTTATTCATTTTATTATAACAGAAAACACGCAGACTTTCCATAAAAAGTCTGCGTGCTGGTTTAGTGCTGGTTTTACGTACCGATTTTAATTCAGCATGTTGTATTACTCCTGTTTATCTCTATTGATTACACGTAATATAAGATTAACAGCTTCATCAATACCATAGCTTGCACTGTTGATACATAAATCATAATTATATGCCTGTCCCCATACGTTATTAGTATAGAATTTATAATATTTTTCTCTTTTCTTATCGAACTTTACAAGTCTTTTTAAAGCTTTGGAATATGGTATTTTTTCAAGCTCCATAATACGTTTTGCTCTCTGTTCTACCGGTGCTGTTATAAAAACACTTATATGTGGTATATTGTTATTCTTTAGAATAACATCAGCGCAACGTCCTATGACTATAAAATCTTCTTTTTCAGCAAGTTCACGAAGAATCTCTGATTCATTAAAGAATGCAGCATCATTGGCTGGAAGTCCATGGTTACGGCTGAACCTTCTTGCCTTTTCAGGCTGTAGCATATCATGGCTTAAATCTATCTTCCTGCTTTTGAATCTTGCATCCTTTTCAGCATCCTTTCTTAATACAATATCCTTGAAAATCTCAGCATCATAATAATTAAGATGAAGCTTGTCAGCAAGTGCAAAACCTATATCTGTACCAGCACTTCCCTCTGTACGGCTTATGCATATTATCATACGCTTATCATCGTTATGCCTGTGAAGATTTGATACATTCAGTTCACTTATTGCAGTATCAAGAATATCTACTGAATTAAATATATGTGGAATCTCTGCTATTTCTTTTAATATATCATTGTATTCAGTCATAAACTTAGACTTTTCTTTTTTATCCTGAATAGTTCGTGCCATATTGCCAACAAGTGCAACCTCACTTCTAAGTGTATATCCATGAGGATTGCTGTATATAAGAGCACTAAGTTTATCGATACATTTAGTCTTATCACCTATAAATACACGTCCAAGTTCGGAACCAACCGACTCGTATACTCTTTCATCAAGATCATATATCTTATTAGCAAGGTTTAAGGCAGTTCTTTTCAACTCATTGACACTCACTGACGCGTCGTTATTTTTTATATTGTTAGTAGTATTTTCACTCATCATGCCAACCTCCTATAAAAAGAATATAAGTGTATCCAGAATAAATACTGGAACAAGGATACCTATTGACCATATCATATAACCAAAGAAGCCCGGCATACGGACACCATTTTCATCTGCGATTGACTTGACCATAAAGTTAGGCGCATTACCAATATATGTTCCTGCACCCATAAATACAGCGCCACATGAAATAGACATAAGAACCTTTGCAGTAATCACACCAACACTTGTTGTAATGCCACTTGTAAATCCAAGTGTACCAGCCGTTGTAAAGAATACAAGATATGTAGGTGTATTATCAAGGAAGCTTGAAAGTGCTCCTGTTGTCCAGAACATCTGCCATGCTTTTGATATACCAAGTGTAGGTCCAACTGCTTTAAGAATAATAAGTGCTGGCTGCATAGTTATAAATATACCTATAAACAGTATAGCAACCTCTTTAATAGCCCCCCAGTTAAAGTGGTTCTTTGTACGTATTTCTTTTTTAGTTGTCTTAAATGACAAGAATGCTGATAAAAGAATAATAGCAATCTCTATCATAGTAACAAATGAGAAAGTAACTTCTCCTATATGTAGTCCCTTAAGCACACCATCAGCTCCTATGAATGCTGGAACATTAGAAAGTGTACCGCTTAACACTACTGCTATTACAATAGTAATAATAAATATAACATTGTGTCCACCGTGGAACTTAAGTTCAGTTGACTCCTTGCTTATGTCAGGTACACTGCCTTCAGCGATATCAAGTCTGTAGTTTTTTCTGTCTATCATATAAAAAACAGGAAGAAGCACAAGCAGGTTAAAACATAACACTGGCAGCAGATGGATACTCCATGTAAATGGAACTCCTCTCATAAAGCCCATAAGAAGTGGTGGATCTCCTATAGGTGTCAGACAACCACCCATATTAGATATAAGGAATATGAAGAATATCATAATATGACTTCTTCTGTGTCTCCATGAATTCATCTTTATAATAGGACGTACAAGAAGCATACTTGCCCCTGTTGTACCTATAAGACTCGAAAGAAATGTTCCTATTAACAAAATAATTGTATTAACTCTTGGTGAACCTACAAGATCACCATCTAAAGAAATATTTCCTGCAACACAGAATAATCCAAATAATAAAACAATAAAGCCTAAATAATCGTTTATTATACATTCAAGTACAGTTTCAGCTGCCGTTCCAACACCCTGTGTTATAGCAAAAGGTATAATAAAAAGTATCGACCATAATATAACTGCATGTAACTGATGGCTTTCCCACCATTCAGCTTTGACAAGAGGCATAATTGCGATACATAATAGCAATCCCGCAAAAGGAATGCACAGCCATACCGGCACCTGAGTGGTTGTTTCTCCACTTCCTGCTGCCCAGACACCTGTCGGACACATCAGAAGCATGGACAGAAGCATTCCAAAAAATGTTACTGTTTTTTTCAAAGATGTCACCCCCACGTTTAGTTTTCAATCAGTGGAAATTATAACATACCTGTTGCAAATTACAATTGCACTTTCATTCAACAAATCCTGTATCTTTCCTGTTCCTTTTGTGCATTTTTCCTATATATTGTATTTTTATTAGTGCATTGTTGTACTTCTGCAAAGTATTTCTATATCAATTTGTGCATTTTTGATGCAAATTAACTGTTTGTATAAAACAAAGTTTTTTTGTATTTTTATTCATAAATTAAGCCAACGGGCAAGTTCCCCGCTGGCTTAATTTTAGTAATCGCTGCTGGATCCCGAAAAACTCTCTCCACCACTTGAAAAGCTTCCTGAATCATTATTATCGTTTTTGGCTTTTGCAGTCTGGCTTACCGTCTCATACAGGAAAATATCATGTTTTTCGCTCAATTCCAGTCCACTATCCGTCGTATATTCACTGGCATCCGGCTGCTGCACACGTGTTTTCATCTTACGTACCTGATACCAGGTGAGAACTCCCGTTGGAATGATCATGATCACAAATGCCATGAGAAGATCTTTCACGAACCGTCCGCCAACTGCTTCATCACTGAGATCCATCAACCGGATATTCTCTCCTTCCGAAATGCGGTCAAGTCCCGCCTCCAGATCATGAATCAATGACTGATATCCACCGAATGGATCATCATCCTTAAGATATGTCTTACATTTATCCAGCATTTCATCCTGGATTCTCGTAGAAAACTCATTCTGCGTGTCTCCGCGGAATACGATCGTAATGTTTCTGACACCCGGCTGATGGAAAATACACATACCTTCATGAGTATCTCCATAACCAATTTCATTAGCCTGCATAAATTCCGCAGCATACTGACGATAATCTTCGTCCTCTCCCACATCCTGTGAGATCCAGAGAACGGCATCATATCCATATGTATCATATATAGTCGCAAGTTCATCATTAAGCTCTGTGATCTCATCATCACTCAGAATCCCGCAATCATCAAAAACCCAGGACATTTCTCCATTTTCATCTTCCTGTGCCGTCTCTGTCTCAGCACCTGCATACACCACAGCCGGTGAAAGCACACCAAGGCTCATCACAAGCAGTGATCCGCTTAAGATAAGATTCATTTTCTTCATTCAGATCACCCCCATAAATCGCAGTGCTGTAACGATTGCTGTCATAGCAATTGTCAGCGGGATATGACATTTGAACCAGTATTTTACTGCCAGATCTTTTCCCACCGGAAGGTCACCGATCAGACGTCCCGTCTGTCCATTCATGGCAAACGAATATGTT
>ENA-OPWR01002372-OPWR01002372.1-human-gut-metagenome-genome-assembly--contig:-NODE-2372-length-12946-cov-4.696998_pt1 | contig 12946 bp, 14 predicted proteins | sample MGYA00241507_ERZ502006 | MGnify/ENA primary metagenome ERZ502006 (study PRJEB25962, sample SAMEA2043041) | human gut metagenome | biome: human gut; feature: human-associated habitat; material: faeces...
CCACCGTGCTGACCGAGGTGCCCGAGATGTTCGGTGCCGAGGGCTTCCTGATGGACCGCTGCATCAACAAGGATGTCTTCGTCAAGGCCGAGCACATGATCAACGGCTTCAAGGAATACTTCATCAGCCACAACGAGGTCGTCTACGATAACCCGTCTCCGGGCAACAAGCAGGGCGGCATCACCACGCTGGAGGATAAGAGCTGCGGCTGCGTGCAGAAGGGCGGCACTGCCCCCATCATGGACGTCATCGGCTACGGCGACCCCGTGGTGACCAAGGGCTTGAATATGCTCTACGGCCCCGGCAACGATCTGGTTTCTGCCACCGCCATGACGGCAGCAGGCGCACACCTGATCCTGTTCTCCACCGGCCGCGGCACCCCGTTCTCTGCCCCGGCTCCCACCCTGAAGATCTCCACCAACACTCCGCTGGCCCAGAAGAAGTCCGGCTGGATCGATTTCAACACCGGTGTCATCGCGGATGGTGAAAAGACCATCGACGAGGCCGCAAAGGACCTGCTGGATCTGGTCATCCGCGTTGCAAGCGGCGAGCAGACCAAGGCCGAGAAGCACGGCTTCCGCGAGATCTCCATCTTCAAGGACGGCGTCGTTCTGTAAAAATCAAAGGCTGCTGAGCGGTTCGCGCCGCCCGGCGGCCTTTTTGTGCATCTGTGAGCCACAGAAAGGATGTGTTTTTATGGCTATGACCACCCGTATGATGATCTATGCATTTCTGCTTTACGGCGGCATTTTTGCCGCCATCGTGGCGGTTGTCTCAAGGGTCATAAAATATCTCATCCGCTATGGCATTGATTATTATTTTGAAAAACTGGCCGAATACCAGAAGCATAAGGAGGACTGAACTATGAATCAGATCACCACCCGTTACGTCACCGAAAACGGCACCTGCTATGAGCAGTACGTCATCTCCGACCCCGCCGCCAAGACCGAACTGGTCATCACCCCGGAGCGCGGCGGCATGATCACCGGCTTTACCCTCGACGGCGACGAGTACATCTGGACCCGCCGCCCCAATTTCTCGGAGTGCAACCGTCCCCGCTTTGGCGTGCCGGTGCTGTTCCCCAGCTGCGGCAACCCGGACAACGGCGTGCACATCTTTGACGGCAAGGCTTACCCCATGGAGACCCACGGCTTTGCCGACCTGTGCGCATGGGAAGTGGACAGCGTTGGCCCGGACGGCGTGACGCTGGCACTGGAGTCCACCCCGCTGACCAAGTTCCTCTACCCGTTCGATTTCACCCTGCTGCTCAACTATAATCTGGAGGGCAACAAGGCGCTGGTCAGCCTGACCGTCATCAACGAGGGCAACACCGATATGCCCTTCAGCTTTGGCTACCACCCCTACTTTACCGCCTCCAAGCTGGAGAACGTGGAGTTTGACATCAAGTGCGCCACCTGCTCCGAGAACGCCAAGGGCGAGCAGCCTGCCGCCCCGGAAAAGATCACCCTCACCCGCAAGGAGGGTGCAGACAACACCATCCGTCTGCTGACCGGTGTGCAGTTCCCCATGACCTTTACCGACAAGGGCAACGGCCACAAGGTGACCGTGGACGCGGACGAGACCTTTGACAACGGCGTGCTGTGGCAGCAGGATGCCGAGAACTTCGTCTGCATGGAGCCCTGGAACGGCTGGGCCAACAGCGTGAACGAAGAGGGCAAGCACGAGGTGCTGGAGCCGGACGAGGCCATGACCAGCGAGTGGAGCATCACCATCGAGAAGGCATAAGGTATAAAACATAAAACGGGCTGCTGTGCAATGTCTGCACGGCAGCCCGTTTTTGTATACTGCTCCTTTATGCTTCCAGCACCTTTTTGCCGGTGATGGGGTCGGCAATGCCCAGCAGCGCCAGTATGATCGCCATGCGAATATACACGCCGTTGTGCACCTGATCAAAATAGGCGGCGCGGGGGTCACTGTCGATCTCCGGCTTGATCTCGTCGATGCGGGGCAGGGGATGGAGCACCGGGGTGTCGGGCTTTGCCAGTGCCAGCGTTTTTGCGTCCAGCTGGTAGCAGCCCTTCAGCCGCAGATAGTCCTCCTCGTTGAAAAAGCGCTCCTGCTGGATGCGGGTCATGTACAGCACATCCAGCCCGGGCAGCTCGGCTTCCAGATCGGCGGTCTCCTTGTAGGTCTGGTGCAGCGGGGTCAGTGTCTCGTCCTTGAGGTACTGCGGGATGCGCAGCTCCTCCGGCGAGATGAACACGAACCGGTTGCCCTCGAACTGGCTCAGCGCGGCGGTGAGGGAGTGCACCGTCCGGCCGAATTTCAGGTCGCCGCAAAAGCCGATGGTCAGATGATCCAGCCGCCCCTTGCGCTGGCGGATGGTCATCAGGTCGATCATGGTCTGGGAGGGATGTGCGTGGCCGCCGTCACCGGCATTGATCACCGGCACGCGGGCACACTGGGAGGCGCGCAGCGGCGCACCCTCCTTGGGGTGGCGCATGGCAATGATGTCGGCATAGTTGCTTACCACGCGGGCGGTGTCGGCCACCGTCTCGCCCTTGCTTGCGCTGGAAAGCTGCGCCCCTGCAAAGCCCAGCGTCTTACCGCCCAGCCGCAGCATGGCAGACTCGAAGGAAAGGCGGGTGCGGGTGCTGGGCTCGTAGAACAGGGTAGCCAGAATGCGGCCATCGCACAGGTGGGCGTAAGGCGCGGGGTCAGCTTCCATCCGGTCGGCAAGGTCGAGCAGTGCCAGCTGCTCAGCCAGAGAAAAGCTGTTGGGTTCAATAAAGTGTCTCACAGCCATTCTCCTTTCAGCACGAACTTTTCGCGCTCGGCACCGGTGGAAACGAACTGGATCTCGTGCCCCAGCTGCTTTTCCAGAAACTCCACATACTGCTTTGCGGCCTTGGGCAGCTCATCCCAGCTCTTGCAGCCGGAGATATCCTTGTTCCAGCCCGGCAGCAGGGTGACCACCGGCTGCACCCGGTCAAGGTCGGACAGCGGGTCGAAGCGGGGGACTTCAACGCCGTCCAGCTTGTAACCGGTGATGACCGGGATCTCCTTCATGCTGCTCAGCACGTCCAGCTTGGTCAGGGCGATCTTGTCCGCACCCTGACAGGACAGACCGTACCGGCTTGCCACACAGTCAAAGGGACCTACCCGGCGGGGACGTCCGGTGGCAGCGCCGTACTCGCCGCCGGCCTTGCGCAGCTGCTCGTTCCAAGCTTCGCCCATGGCATTTTCTGCCGCAAAGGGGCCTGCACCCACACAGGTGGAATAGGCTTTCAGCACGCCCACCACATGGTCAAGCCTGCAGTTGGGGATGCCTGCACCCAGCGGCGCGTATGCTGCCAGCGTGTTGGAACTGGAAGTGAACGGGAAGATACCGTAGTCGATATCCCGCATTGCGCCCAGCTGTGCTTCCAGCACGATGCGCTTGCCGCTGTCGTGCGCCTGCTGCAAAAAGGCACCCGCGTCACAGATGAAGGGTGCAAACTGTCCGGCCTGCATCCGGCACCACTCCAGCAGAGCATCGTAGCTCATAGGCTCCTGATGGTAGCAGCCTGCAAGCTCCAGATTTTTGGATTCCAAAATCACGTGCAGGCGGTTCTGGACGCGCTCTTCGTCCAGATGCAAAAGGTCGCCCAGACGCAGGGTCTTTTTGCGGTACTTGTCGCTGTAGGCGTAGGCAATGCCCCGGCGGGTAGAACCGAACGCACGGCCCTTCTGGGCAAGACGATCTTCTTCCAGCCCGTCCTGCACCTTGTGCCACGGCATGGAGATGGTGGCTTTATCGGAAAGCTTCAGGTTTTCCGGGTCGACCTTCACGCCGCGCTCCTCGATGGCATCGATCTCTCGGGACAGGTGATCCAGATCAATAACCATGCCTGCGCCCAGCACACAGGTCACTTCCGGGTGCAGGATGCCGGAGGGCAGCAGATTCAGGATAAATTTGCCCTGCTCCGTCACCACAGTGTGTCCGGCGTTGTCGCCGCCCTGATAGCGCGCCACGACATCGGCATTTTCAGCCAACAGGTCGATGACGCGGCCCTTGCCCTCATCGCCCCAGTTAATTCCAGTAACAGCGGTAAGCATAATACTTCATAACCTTCTTCTATAAATTCCCTTGTGCGGTCTCAGACCGCTTTGCCTATTATACGAGGAAAAAGAGAATGTGTAAAAAGTATCCTGCATATAGTCACGATATGTTTTTTGTATGCTGCACATAAAAAGAGCACAGCCGGACCCGCAGATCCGACTGTGCCATAAAAAAGTATTGCTCAGTGGCAGCTGCCGGTGCAGCCGCCCTTGTCGGCGTGGCAGGCGTGAGCGCCGCAGCTGTGGCTCTCTTCGTGATCGTGGTGGGTGCAGCGGGCGTTGGGGTCAAAGACCAGTGTGCCGGCAAGATAAGCCGCCGCAGCGCTGTCAGCATTACCGGTGATGCCGCCGCACAGACGGATGCCGGCCTGTGCCAGCGCCATCTGTGCCCCGCCGCCAATGCCGCCGCACAGCAGCACGTTCACGCCGCTGCGCACCAGAAAGCCCACCAGTGCACCGTGCCCCTGCCCGTCGGTAGAGACCACCTCAGCACCGGTGATGCGGCCCTCCTCGGCGGTGTAAAGCTTGAACTGCGCGGAGTGGCCGAAGTGCTGGAACACCTGACCGTTTTCATAAGGAATTGCGATTTTCATACTAAAAACTCCTTCCTGTGTACGAGATTCTCTTGCCCTATTCTAACAGATTGCGCTGGAATAGGGAAGGGCACCCGCGCTTTTTGCGCCTTTTGGGGCGGTAAACATGGCCGGTATGTAAAAGTGATATCAGAAACTGGCGTAAAATGTATTATAATAGAGCCCGAAAAGAGGGTAAAAGTATGAAAACAAAGCATCACGGGCAAATGTCCGAGTCCTTTCTTACGGCAGTGTTCCTTTCGCTGTCCGGCGGCCTGCAGGACGCCTATACCTATCTGTTCCGGGGCAAGGTGTTTGCCAATGCCCAGACCGGCAATATCGTGCTGCTGAGCGCCAACATCATGGATGGCCGGTGGGATAAGGTGCTGCACTATCTGGTGCCCCTGTGCGCTTTTGCGCTGGGGGTGCTGGTCGCAGAAAAAATGCGGGAGCAGTTTCAGGCAATGCAGCGGCTGCACTGGCGGCAGCTGGTGGTGCTGGGCGAGGTGCTGCTGCTGTTTGCGGTGGGCTTTCTGCCGCAATCGCAGAACCTGCTGGCAAACGCCATCGTTTCCTTTTCCTGCGCCATGCAGGTGCAGGCTTTCCGCAAGGTGGACGGCTATGCCTTTGCCAGCACCATGTGCATCGGAGACCTGCGCAGCGGCGTAGAAGCCTTCTGCATCTGGCGCAAGACCCACGAGCCCCACGCAAAGGACCGGATGGTGCGGTACTTCGGCATCATCCTGCTGTTCGCGCTGGGGGCTGGGCTGGGCAGTAAAAGCGCGGCGCAGCTGGGCGGCAGAGCCATCTGGATCTCCTGCTGCTTTTTGCTGGTCAGCTTTGCGCTGATGTTCATCCGGGAGGAACTGGAGGAAAACCCGGTCATCGAAAAGGATCTGACCGCCATCCGGCAGGAGACGCGGGAGATCGACCGCACCCTGAAGCAGGAACTGCAGGAAGAACAGCGGGAGCTGAAGCAGAGCGTAAAAAAATAAGAGAAAAGGGGCTGCTGCACCAATGATGTGCAGCAGCCCCTTGCTGTATTGGTATTATTTGTGCGCTGCACCCCGTGCACCGGCTTTGGTCAGCAGCTGCTGGAACTTGCGGGCGGCAGTGTTCAGCGGGCGGTGATGGTCGTAGACAAGGCAGATGGAGCGGGAGGGGATGATCTCCTGCAAGTGCAGCTGCACCAGCTCCCCGCTTGCCAGCAGGGGCGCTGCCATAGGCTCCGGCATAAAGGCCAGTCCCAGCTCGCTTTTGACCAGCGTGAGCATCTGGTCGGTGGTGGCGGCTTCCGTATCCGGCTTGAGGACCGCGCCGTGATCCAGGAAGAACTGCCGGTACAGGCTGCGAGTCACGCTCTCGTCGCTGAGGGAGATGAGGGGATAGCTGCGCAGCTCTTTCAGGGTCAGGCTCTGACTTGCCAGCGCGGTGAAGGTCCTGCCACCCACCAGCACCTCGTAAAACGGCTTCAACTCCACCATTTTCAGCCCTGACTCGATCTCCGCCGGGGTGCTCACAATGGCAAAATCCACCTCGCCATTCTTCACGGCCTGCACCGCCTGCGGGGTTGAGTGGTTCGAGATGCGCAGCCGGATGCCGGGATATTCGGTATGGAAATCCCGCAGCTTTTTGGAAAGATAAATGTTGAGCGCCGTCTCGGTGGCGCTGATGCTGATGGTTCCGTGCTCCAGCGTGGCACTGGCGCTCAGCTCCTCCTCGGCATCCTGGATCTGCACGGCGGCGGAGGAGATGCGGGCGTAAAGGTTCTCGCCCTCCGGCGTCAGCGTGACGCCCCGATTGGAGCGGATGAACAGCACGCAATGCAGCTGGTCTTCCAACTTGTTCATCGTGTGGGTGATGTTGGGCTGGTTGCTGCCCAGCACGCGGGCAGCCTTGGTAAAGTTTTGGTACTTGGCCACGTAGTAAAAGATTTTGTAGTAGTCCCAATCCACATACATGACGGTGTCCCCTCCCCTGTTGTTTCTTACTGCCAGCCGCGGGCCTTGGGGTCCAACATTTCGGCAGCCTGATAGAGCAGCGCATTGCAGATGGCCGCCGCCACGTTGCTGCCGCCCTTGCGGCCTATGGCAACAATGGCGGGCACGCCGTGGCTTTCGCACACGGCAAACAGGCGCTCCTTGCTTTCCACCACGTTCACAAAGCCCACCGGCACACCGATAACCAGCGCCGGGCGCAGGCCGTTTTCAATTTTCTCGGCAATCGTCAGCAGGGCGGTGGGGGCGTTGCCCACGGCCAGCACGGCACCGGGGTATTCGGCCGCAGCCTTGTGCATGGCGGCCACGGCGCGGGTGGTGCCCGCCTGTTTGGCCGCTGCAGCCACAGCGGGGTCCGCCATAAAGCAGAGTGCCTGCCCGCCCAGCTTGGCCAGGCCCGGCTTGGTGATGCCTGCTAGGGCCATGTTGGTATCGGTGATGATCGTTGCCCCGGCGTGCATAGCAGCAATACCGGCGGCTACCGCGCCGGGGGTAAAGTGCAGGGTCTGCGCATAGTCAAAATCCGCGGTGGTGTGGATGACCCGCTTGACTACAGGGGCGTTTTCCGGCGGGATGTCCAGCCCGCGCTGGGCCAGTTCACCCGTGATAATTTTCATGCTGGTGCGTTCAATATCGGCAGGCAGGTGGTGCTGCGGCATCATTGGTCATTTCCCCTTTCGGCGGGCTGTGCAAGGCCCATAGCCGCATACACGGCGGCCAGATCCAGGTTATGGCGTACCCCATCGGCCAGCAGATCCAGCTGCTGGGTACGGTATTCCTGCATGGAGATCGGTGCTGCCGCGGCGGGGTCAATCCCCTTGCGGCGGCAAAGATAGGCGGCAAACTGCTCGGTCAGCTCGCCGCTGTCAAACAGGCCGTGCAGGTAGGTGCCAAACACCTGGCCCTGCACGCAACCTTCGGGGGTGCCGTCCGCCAGGGTGCAGAACGGCGTGCCCTGCACAGTGGTGCGCCCGGTGTGAATCTCGTACCCGGTCAGGTGCGCCCCGGCAAAGGGCTCCGCCGTCACGGTCGCCTGGCTTTGGGTGCGGCGCTTTTCGGCGGCAAAGGTGGTTTGGGTGGGCAGCAGGCCAAGGCCGCGCAGGGTCTGCGGGCGGCCGCTTTCGGTGCCTTCCGGGTCGGCCAGGGTCTGGCCCAGCATCTGGTAGCCGCCGCACACCCCCAGCACCGGCGTGCCGCGCTGGGCCAGCTTGCTGATGGCTGCTTCCAGCCCGCACTGGCGCAGCCACAGCAGGTCGTCCACGGTATTTTTTGTACCGGGCAGAATCACGCAGTCCGGCGTGCCAAGCTCGCGGGTGGTCTGCACATAGCGCACGCCAAGCAGCGGGTGCTGCTCCAGCGGCATAAAGTCCGTAAAGTTGGAAATATGCGGCAGCCGCACAATGGCAGCATCCAGCGGCTTGACGGCATTTTTGACCTGCAACCGGTCGGAAAGCGAATCCTCGTCCTCAATATCCGCCTTTAAGTACGGCACAACGCCAAACACCGGCAGGTGGGTTTTCTCTTCCAGCATGGCAAGGCCGGGGCGCAGAATCCCAACATCGCCGCGGAACTTGTTGATGATAAGCCCTTTGATGCGCGCCCGTTCGTCCGGCTCCAGCAGTTCCACCGTGCCAAACAGCTGGGCAAACACGCCGCCGCGGTCAATATCACCCACCAGCAGCACAGGGGCATCCACCAGCTTGGCCAGCCCCATGTTCACGATGTCATCGGCTTTCAGGTTGATCTCTGCCGGGCTGCCCGCGCCCTCGATGACGATAATATCAAAGTCTTCCGCCAGGCTGTTGTAAGCCGCCAGAATATCGGGGATGAGCTGTTTTTTACGGCGGAAATACTCCGCCGCCGGCATCTGGCCGCGCACTTCCCCGTTGACGATCACCTGGCTGCCAATATCGCTGCTGGGCTTGAGCAGAATGGGGTTCATCCGCACATCCGGTTCCACCCCGGCTGCCTGGGCCTGCACCACCTGGGCGCGGCCCATTTCCAGCCCGTCTCGGGTGACAAAACTGTTCAGCGCCATGTTCTGACTTTTAAAGGGGGCAACCCGGTAGCCGTCCTGTGCAAAAATACGGCACAGCGCGGTGCACAGCAGACTTTTGCCCGCACCGCTCATCGTGCCCTGTACCATGATACATTTTGCCCGGCTCATGCAAGCACCTCCCGTAAGGCTTCTATAAGCTGCTGGTTTTCCGGCGCGGTGCGCACGGCAGTGCGGTACCATCTGCCGTCCAGTCCGGGGTAGTTGCCGCAGCTGCGCAGCACGATGCCGCGCTGCCGCAAGGCGTCGCCCAGCGTTTCCGGTGCCTGGAACAGCAGATAATTCGCGCTGCCATCCAGCACCCGCAGCCCCAGCGCACGCAAGCCGTCCCGCAAAGCAGGACGCTGCTGTGCAATAAGCGCCTGCACCCGGGCTACATAGGCGGTCTCATCCAGCGCCGCCAGCCCTGCCGCCTGTGCAAGACTGGAAACTGCCCACGGTTGCCCGGCTGTCTGCATTTTCTCCAGCAGAGCGGTGTTGTTGCACAGGCAGTAGCCCAGCCGCACCCCGGCCATGCCGTACAGCTTTGTAAAGGCTTTCAGGATGATGAGGTTCGGGCTTGCCAGAAGCTTTTTGGCAGACAGCACCTCACTTTGCGGCAGAAAGTCCAGAAAGCACTCGTCCACCACCAGCAGCGCACCGCAGCGTTCGCATCGGTGCAGCAGTGCCTCCACCAGTGCTAGCGGCGTCAGCTGCCCGGTGGGGTTATTGGGCTGGCAGAGGAATACCATGTCGGTGTCCTCGTCCACTGCGGAAACAAACGCTTCTGTCACCGCAAAATCTTCTTTTTCCTGCAGAAAATGCCGCCGGACGGTGCAGCCTGCCGTTTCCAGCGCGGCGGCATACTCCGCAAAGGTAGGGGCGGGCAGCAGCGCCGTGCGGGGCTTTGCCGCCCACACCAGTCGGAAGATAAGGTCTGCCGCGCCGTTGCCGCAGAGGATGTGCTCCATGGGCACCTTCTCGTGCACTGCCAGCTTTGCCCGCAAAGCACGGCAAAGGGGGTCGGGGTAGCGGTCGGCGGTGGCAAGCGCGGCAGTGATGGCCTTTGCCACCCCCTCCGGCAATCCCAGCGGGCTGACGTTTGCTGAAAGATCCAGCGCATCCTGTCCGTACTGCGCCCGGTAACCGGCCCAGTCGCCGCCATGTACCAGCTGCATCATAAAATACCTCGTATCAATAGCCCAAGCGCCAGCGCCAGCAGGCTTTCGGTGTACATCATGCGGTCCGCGCGGCGGATATCCTCCGGCTCAATGGGACGCACGGCATCGCCGATGGTGGGCTTAGGGTAGTATTCACCAAAATAATAGGCGGGCCCGGCCAGCTGCACGTTCAGCGCACCTGCGCAGGCACTCTCGGTCTGGGCACTGTTGGGGCTGGCGTGGTTGCGCCTGTCCCGCCGCCAGATGCGCCACGCGCTGCGGGCATCGTTGCCGGTCAGGGCAGCAGCCGCCACCCACAGCAAAGCGGCAATGCGGCTGGGCAGGTAGTTCGCAATATCATCCAGCTTTGCCGCTGCACGGCCAAAGTACAGATACTGCGTGTTTTTATAGCCCACCATGCTGTCCATGGTGTTGATGGCTTTATAAGTAAGCGCCAGCGGTGCGCCGCCCAGCAGCATATACAACAGCGGTGCGATCACGCCGTCGCTGGCGTTTTCCGCCACGGTCTCCACAGCGGCTTTGGTCACGCCTTCGGCGGTCAGCGCTGCGGTATCTCGTCCCACGATGCGGCTCACGGCAATGCGTGCCGCAGGCAGGTCGGGTTTTAGCAGCTCCCGGTAGACGTTCGTACTCTCCTGCACAAGCCCCTTTGCCGCCAGTGCCTGCCCGCACCAGAACATCTGTACTGCCAGCCCCAGCAGTGGGTGCAGGGCGGCGGCTCCCATGCAGACAAGGCTTGTGATCGCAAAGGTGCCTACCGGCAGACAAAAGGCTAAGATACGCCCGCCCCAAAGCTCACCCTTTGGCGTTTTGGGCAGGCGGGCACGCAGCTGCTTTTCCAGCGCAGAGATGGCCTTGCCCATGTACACTACCGGATGCGGCAGCCACGCGGGGTCGCCGAAAACGGCATCCAGCACAAAGCCGCCCAGTACCGCGTAGCCGATCATTCCCGTGCCTCCTTTGTGTACTGCACGGTCTTTACCAGATACAGTACCCGCTTTGCCGCCCAGTCCTTAGCGTCCAGCACAAAGCCTCCGGCGTTGGGGGCGCACCATTCGTAGTAATCCTTGTGGGGCAGGGCGTAGCGCTCCATGGCTGCCATCTGGGTGCCGCCGTGGGCTAAGATGACCAGCATCTCCTCGCCATCCGCAAGGCTTTTATCCACCAGCGCAGAAAAGGCCGCGCAGATACGCTCACAAAAAGCAGCCTTGGTCTCGCCGTCCGGGCAGGGGCTTTCGCAGTTGGCGGCTACCCATGCAAGGTAGTCCGGGTCGTGTTCCATTTCAATATAGTTTCTCCCCTCAAAGCTGCCAAAGCACATCTCCTTCAGTCCGTCTATTTCTACAAGCTTTGCGCCCGGGAACAGTACCTCGGCGGTCTGCCGGGTGCGGCAAAGAGGGGTAATGTACACGGTCTTGGGGGAAATATCTGCCCTGCACAGTACAGCGCGCCCGGCGGCAGAAAGCGGGATGTCCCGCTGCCCCTGATAGCGCTTTTCGGCGTTGTATTCGGTCAAGCCGTGACGCAATAAATAAATCAGCATTCCGGCAATTCTCCTTTCAAAACGGTGGGGATGCCGCAGAACATCTGCACTACGCACTTAGCGCGCGCCGCCAGCAGACAGGCCAGCCGCCCGGCGTTTTCCCGTGCAGCACGCTCGGCCGGGTCTATGGGCACCACACCGCCGCCCACCTCAGTGGACAGTACGATATCATAAGCGGATAATTTGTCCGCGAGTTTCTCAAGTTCAGTGTTGTCCTTGCACCCGGCGGCAAGCTGCTGCGCATTCGCGATGCAGCGGCCGGGCAGGGTGCGGGCAAAGGTACGCTTGCCGCTGTAAAGCGGCCCGGTGATAAAGATCATAACAGCCCTCCCCACTGGCAGGCGCACAGCGCCGCCAGCATCCAAAGCTCAGTCTTTTGCAAAAACCACCCGGCCAGATCGCCGGTAATGCCGCCCAGCTGCTGCACAGCTACATGGTGATACCACAAAAACAGCAAAATTGCAACTGCTGCCAGTGCCCCGCCGCCCAAAGCAAGCAGCGCAGCGCAAAGCAGAACTGCGAGCACCGTCAGCACATTGCGCACGACTTTGCGGTCAGCGGCACAGGCAAAGGTATGGGCAAGACCGGTGTTTTTTGCCATGGGAAAGGCCGCCACCGCAAGGCCGGAAAGTGCCCGTTCCAGCACCAGCGCCAGCGTCCACAGCGCGCCCACCCGGGGCGTGAACTGCACGCAGGCGGCAAGGCAGAGAAAAGCCGCAAAATAGCTGCACAGCCGGATGACCGCAAAGGCACCGCAGTGCGGGTCCTTTAAAATTTCCAGCTTCTTTTCCCGGTCGCCGTAGCTGGCAAGGGCGTCACAGGTGTCGGCGTAGCCGTCCAGATGGATGCCGCCCGTGACCCACACCGGCATCAGGCAGAACCCTGCCGCGCGGGCAAAATCCGGCAAAGGCAGGGCACCGCACAGGCACCACAGCGCGCCGATCACCACGCCGATGAGCGGAAATGCGCAGAGAGCGTACCGCATGTTTTTCTCGTTCCAGGCAAACTGCGGCATCGGCAGCGCCGAAAACATGGCGAACGCCACCGCGATCGTCTGCAAAGCTGTCATGGGTTTAGCCCCCTTTATAATAACGTGGAATGCCGCATACAACCCGCACCACGGCGTCGGCCCGGGTAGCGGTTGCGTTGTTGATCTGCGCCAGCGCCAGCAGGTAGCGGTCGGTATCGCTGGCATAGTCGGCCCCGCCGCGAAAGACCTCGTTGGATACAACAATCAAATTATCGCACTGCGCGGCCAGTTTTGCAAGGGCGTTTACAACGGCGTCAGCCGTTTTCTCCCCTGCGCCGTCGGGGGCGTAGAGTTCGTTGGCCGTTAAATTGCCCAGGTCCTCCAGCAGCACTGTACCGCGCCGGGACACAATCAGCCGATCAAGATGCAGTGGGCACTCCACCGTGTCAAACTGTTTTTGCGCCCGCATGGCGCGGTGCCGGGCCACACGGGCAGCACACTCAGCGTCCCACACCTGCATGGTAGCCAGGTAGGTGCGCGGCAGGGGGCTTTGCAGGCAGAGCGACTCTGCAAAGGCGCTTTTCCC
>ENA-OPWR01002374-OPWR01002374.1-human-gut-metagenome-genome-assembly--contig:-NODE-2374-length-12945-cov-4.305043_pt1 | contig 12945 bp, 11 predicted proteins | sample MGYA00241507_ERZ502006 | MGnify/ENA primary metagenome ERZ502006 (study PRJEB25962, sample SAMEA2043041) | human gut metagenome | biome: human gut; feature: human-associated habitat; material: faeces...
CCCCGCTGCGGCTGTGGGCGCACTGGCCAGCCTGTAAGGAGGGCTGTATATGGATGAAGCTTTGATCCAAGAGCAGGAGCGGCAGCTGCAAAAGACCGGGCGGTACTATAGGCACGTTTTCTGGCTGTGCGTGCCGCTGCTGTGCATGGCCTGCTATTTCTACGGCGCACGTCCGCTGCTGCTGTGCGGCGTCGCCCTGCTTACCGGCAACCTGTGCGACCGTCTGGTGGCGCTGCTGCGCCATCGGGTGTACACCAATAAAGATCTCTCCAACGAGAGTTTCAGTCTGATCATTGCCCTGCTCATGCCCGCCACCGTGGACATCTATGTGCTGGTGGTGGCGGTGCTGGCGGGCGTGCTCATCGGCAAGGAGGTCTTTGGCGGCTACGGCAGCTACCCCTTTAACCCCGCTGCCGTGGGCTACGCCGTGGCGGCGGTATCGTGGCCGGAGCAGGTGGTGCGCTACCCGCAGCCCTATACCCCGCTGCCCCTGTGGAACGCCTCCGCCGTGCCGGTGAGCAGCACCATCGAGGATACCCTGCGCAGCGGCGGCATCCTGAACCTGAACTCCCTTGCCATCGCGCTGGGCGAGTTTGCCGCCCCCATGGGCACCGGCGCAGCGCTGGTCATTCTGGCCTGCGGCCTTGTGCTGTGGACCCAGAAGGACGTGCACATCGGCGCATCAGCGAGCTTTCTCATCACCTGCGGGCTCATCGCTTTCTTCTTCCCGCGGCAGGTAGGTCTGGCAGACAGCACCCTCTTCAGCAGCCTGCTGCCCCGCCTGCAGGGCGTCCGGGACGAGCTGCACACTGGTGCAATGCTGTTCTGCGCGGTGTTCCTGCTCAACGAGCCATACACCTGTGCCCATCACCGGCTTGGGCGCATCCTGTACGGCGCACTGGTGGGCATCGCCACCATGGGCTTCCGCTATTTTGGCGTGTACGAGACCGGCGTCTGCTTTGCACTGCTGGCCGTCAACAGTGTGTCCGCGCTCATTGACCGCACCGAGGAGCGGCTGTACCGTCTGCTGCACCGTCTGCCGTCCGAACGAAAGGAGGCTGCGGAATGAAAAAGCGTACTGCGGAACTGATCTTGCAAGATCCCGAAAAGTTTGCCCATCACGACCGCGTGTTCCTGAATAACCCGGTGGTCATGCAGGGCATGGGTCTGGCACCGCTGGTGGTCGTGGCTACCACCGGTCAGAACAGCCTGATGCTGGCGGCGGCGGTGGCGCTGCTGCTGGTGCCCTCCCGCGTGCTGGCCTGCCTGCTCAGCCGCCTTGTGCCCCTGCGGGACGAGGAACCCACCCCGGAGCAGCTGCAGAAAAAACTGCTGCCCCGCGCTATACTGTACGCAGCCAGCGCTGCTGTGGTGTATCTGGCGGCGTATCCCATCCTGAACCTTGTGTTCGGCACCGGTCTTTTGAACCTTGGCATCTACCTGCCCATGCTGGTAGTGGAGCCGCTTCTGACTTACCGCTTCGGCCGCGTGCAGGAGACGGTGCACAAGGCAGTTTCCAAGGGCGTGCGCATCACCGTGGGCTACGCGCTGCTGCTGCTCGTGATCGGCATGGTGCGCGAGTGGCTCAGCCTTGGCACCGTGTTCGGTGCCCCGGTGGGGCGCTGGGCGCTGCTGCCGCTGGCTAAGATGCCGGCGGGCGGCTTTATCGTGCTGGGCATCCTGTGCGCCATCTGGCGCGCCGCTGCCGCAAAGCGCAGGGAATTTCTGAAAAAGGAAGCGCAGGATACCCTGACCGTGCACTACCAGAAGGAGGTGGACCGCGAACCGTGAAGGAAGTTGTAAGCAGCTCAGCGGTGTTTTTCAGCTATGCACTGCTGGCTATTTTTGCACAGAACGCTGTCTTTACCCGTGCACTGGGCGTGTCCCGCATGGTGCAGCTGGTGGGGGATGACCGCACCAGCAGCGCGTTGTTCGGCATGATGCTGTGCATCACGCAGGTGCTGGTAGCACCCGTGGCTTTCATTGCCGGCGGATTCATCGCCCCGCTGGATAACCGCGCCCAGCTGCGCCCGCTGGTGTATATCGCCAGCATCGCCGTGGTGTGCTTGGCAGAGCATCTGGTGCTGTGGCTGCTGCGCCCAGCTGCTGCGCATCGTGCCGCTGGCCGCGCTGAACAGCGGCGTGCTGGGCACGGTGCTGGTGGAGCGCACCCAGAGCTTTACCCTTGGTCAGAGCCTTGGCTTTGGCCTTGGCAGCGGCCTTGGCTATGTGCTGGCGGTGCTGCTGGTTACCGAAGCGCGCCATCGCCTGCGCAGCAAAGCCATCCCCAAGGCATTCCGCGGCCTGCCCATCACGCTGGTGTATATCGGCGTGCTGGCGCTGGCGATCTATGGCTTTACCGGACATTCCGTTATCCTGTAATGCAGACAGGGAGGAAAGGATACCATGGCTAAGTATAAACGTCAGAAGGTCAAGCATTATAACCGCAGCTTTTACAGCCGGGAAACGCGCGTAAAGCGCGGCATCGGCATTGTTGTGCTGGTGGCGGCAGTGCTGGCAGCCGCATGGTTTGCCGCACCCCATGTGCTGGATTGGGCCACCCACACATGGTATACCGTGGTCAAGGATCGGGACTTGGAAGCCGAAAGCGCTTCCCGCGCCGAAGCAGCAGCTTCCTCTGCGGCGGCAAGCAGCGCCGCCGCTTCGCAGGCAGCGTCTGAGCCGGAGCCGGAGGAGGAAAAGCCGCTGGACGGCAAGGCCATCACCGGCGGCAGCTGGGCAGAGCTGGACGTGACAGCCCTGACCGATGAAGCCGCCATCCGCGCCGCTGCCCGGCAGCTGAAGCAGCAGGGCGCAGACTATGCCCTTGTCACCCTGAAGGACGCCGCTGGCACGGTGTACTACGCTTCCGGGGTGGCAGCTGCTGCTCAAAGCATCACCGAAAGCCCGGTGGATGCGGCAAGCATCGCCGCCATCCTGCGGGAAGAAGGCATTATCCCGGCGGCACAGCTTGCCGCCTTTACCGACCCGGTGTCGGTGTACACCGACCGCAGCATGGGCGTGCACTACGATGGCAACAGTCTCTGGCTGGACAACGTCAGCGCAGCCAAGGGCGGCAAGGCGTGGATGAACCCCTTTGCCGCAAGTGCGGTGCAGTATGTCGGCGACCTCATTGAAGAGGTGCAGGGCATGGGCTACGAGCAGGTGGTGCTTACCGGGGTGCAGTTCCCCAATATCATCACCCGCAAGCAGGACTTCGGCGCTTCCGGCGGCAAGAGCCGGGAGGGACGCGCCGCCCAGCTGACCGCTGATATCGCCGCATGGCAGACCCGCTTTGCAGGCAGCGTGACCCTGTGGGTCAGCTACCCGGACGCACTGTGCACCGCCGCCACCGATGCCCTTGGCACCACCGGCGTGTCCCTTGGCATGGAGAATCTGCTGGTCACCAGCAGCACCGCACTGGACGCGGACAGCCGCGCTGCACTGGAGCAGGCCGCTGCCGACGCCGGTGTGCAGCATCTTGTAGTGCACGACACCGCAGCGTTCCGCTGAGAAGCGGCTTTTATCGCAAGTCAAAAATTAGCGCAACATTCAAACAGCATATTTGCGATATGCAATTCAACGTTGTTGCTGTTGCATTAAAAAAGTTGAATTGCAATAAAGAGGGGAGGAAACGACTATGAAACCGACTACCTGTTTTGCACCCGCACACATCCTGCTGCCTTCGGAGCAGGTGCCGCTGGAGCAGTGGGGCTGCATTGCCTGTGACCAGTTCACCAGCGACCGCAGCTACTGGCAGCGGGCAGAAAAGACCGCTGCGGGTGCACCCAGCACCCTGAACCTGATCCTGCCGGAGGTGTATCTGGAGGACGGAGACGCTGACGCGCGGGTGGAAAAGATCCACGCCACCATGCAGGATTACGCCCAGAACGTGCTCACCCGGGCGGTGGACGGCTTTATCTATGTGGAGCGCACCGAGCAGAGCGGCCGGGTGCGGCAGGGTCTTGTAGGGCGTGTGGATCTGGAGGCATACAGCTACCGCCGGGGTGAAAAATGTGCCGTGCGCCCCAGCGAGTGCACCGTGGAAAGCCGCATCCCGCCCCGCATGAAGGTGCGCACCGGCGCTGCGCTGGAAACGCCCCATATCATGATGCTGGCAGATGACCCGGACTGCACCCTCATCGAGCCCATTGCCGCCCACAAAGACAGCCTGCCCAAGGTGTACGAGGGTGAGCTGATGCTGGGCGGCGGCCATGTGGCAGGCTGGGCGGTGGAAGATCCCGCCCTCATCGCGCAGATCGAAAACGCGCTGACCGTGCTGGGCAGTCAGGAAGAATTTGACAAGAAATACCCCGATGCCACCCGCCGCGACCCGCTGACGCTGGCAGTGGGCGATGGCAACCACTCGCTGGCTACCGCAAAAGCCTGCTGGGAGGAGCTGAAAAAGACCCTGACCCCGGAGCAGGCAGAGAATCACCCCGCCCGCTGGTGTCTGGCAGAGGTGTGCAACGTGCACTCCCCGGCTATCGAGATCGAGCCCATCCACCGGGTACTGTTCAACGCGGACTGCGCCACCGTGCTGCTGAGTCTCATTACATGGAGCGATTCCAACATGGCAGGCTGCTGCTTTGGCGGCAACAAAAAGCAGCCCTTTACGCTGGCAGGCCCCCACATGGCCAATGTGCTCAGCTTTGAGGACCCCACCGCCCCGCTGACCGTGGGCACCATCGACGAATTCATTGAATACTACCTCGAACACCACAAGGAGGCCCGCGTGGATTACGTCCACGACGAGCCCGCCGTCCGTGCCCTGTGCAAGAAGGGCGCGGTGGCGTTCCTGATGCCGCCGTTTGCCAAGAGCGACCTGTTCAAGGGCGTCGTGATGGGCGGTGTGCTGCCCCGCAAGACCTTCAGCATGGGCCACGCGGAGGAAAAGCGGTACTACATCGAGTGCCGGAAAATTGTAAAATAAGAACGCTCCCCCAAAAGCCTTCCCCCAGCCGGGGGAAGGTGGCATTGAGCAAAGCAAAATGACGGATGATGGGACAGCAGATGTGTGCAATTGACGCGCCCTCATCAGTCTGCTGCGCAGACAGCTTCCCCCGACCGGGGGAAGCCAATGGGGAAGTGCCACTTGAAATTAGGAGAACCATGACATTTAAAGAATTGAATCTGTCCGCCCCGCTGCTGCGCGCTGTGCAGGAGGCGGGCTACGAGACCCCGTCGCCCATCCAGGCGGCTGCCATCCCGCCGGTGCTGTCCGGCCGGGATCTGATGGGCTGCGCCCAGACCGGCACCGGCAAGACGGCGGCTTTTGCGCTGCCCATGCTGGACCGGCTCACCGCCAATGCGCCCCGCCGCAAGGGTGCTGTCCGCGCGTTGATTTTGACCCCCACCCGGGAGCTGGCTTTGCAGATCGGCGAAAGCTTTGAAGCCTACGGCAAGTACCTGAAACTGCGCAGCACCGTCATCTTTGGCGGCGTGGGACAGGCACCGCAGGTGGAAGCGCTGAAAAAGGGCGTGGACATCCTCATCGCCTGCCCGGGACGGCTCAACGACCTGATCGGTCAGGGCTTCATCGACCTGTCGGACCTTGAAATTTTCGTGCTGGACGAAGCCGACCGCATGCTGGATATGGGCTTTGTGCACGACGTGAAAAAGGTGATCGCCAAGCTGCCCAAGGAGCGCCAGAACCTGATGTTCAGCGCCACCATGCCCGCCGAGATCGAGCAGCTGGCCGCCGGCATCCTGCGCAAGCCCGCCTTCGTCAAGGTGGACCCGGTGTCCAGCACCGTGGACCGCATCCAGCAGAGCCTTTACCATGTGGAAAAGGGCAACAAGAAGTTCCTGCTGCCCTGGCTCATCAAGAACCTGCAGCCCCCCGTGGTGAACGCGCTGGTGTTCAGCCGCACCAAGCACGGCGCGGATAAGATCGCAAAGGATCTGACAAAGCAGGGCATCCCCGCCGCCGCCATCCACGGCAACAAGAGCCAGACCGCCCGCGTGACGGCGCTGGAGGATTTCAAGGCGGGCAAGACCCGGGTGCTGGTGGCGACCGATATCGCCGCCCGCGGCATTGATATCAGCGAGCTTTCCCATGTGTTCAACTACGACCTGCCCGAGGTGCCGGAGACCTATGTGCACCGCATCGGGCGCACCGCCCGCGCCGGTGCAGACGGCACCGCCGTCAGCTTCTGCGCCCCGGAGGAGCAGGAGTATCTGGCAGGCATCGAAAAGCTGAACCGCCGCAAGATCCCGGTGGTATCCGGCCACCCGTGGGACGGCGTGCCCGCCCCGGTGCGCCCGGTGCTGCCCGTGCGCGGCAAAAAGCCCCGCCCCGAAGCAGAAAAACCGGCCGAAGCACCGAAAAAACAGGCCGAAACTGCGCCCGCAAAAGCTGCAAAGGCAGTTGCGCCCGCGCCGAAGCAGGAGCCGAAGGCCGCAAAGAACGCGGTGCCTGCAAAACCGAAAAAAGAGGAAACACTGATGCAAGACAGCAACGCAAAGCGCGGGGCCCGCAACGACCGCCGCGCCAACAACCGGGGTGTAAACGCCCCCAAGGAGACGGCAGCGCCCCGCACCCGCCGCGAGAATGCCGCCCCCGCCCGGGGCAGCAACGCCCAGCCCAAGTTCGACCCCCATTTTGTCAGCGCCCCGGAGGCTACTCCGCTGCGCCCGGCACGCAAGATCCCTGCCGCCCCGGCAGCACCTGTTATCCGCAGCGCACAGGAGCCCCAGAATAACCAGAACGCAAACCGCAGCGGCAACGACCGCAGCGACCGGGGTGAACAGCGCAATGCCCGCCCCGCAGCCCAGAGCAACAACGCCCGTCCTGCCCGCAATGAGCGCGGCAGCGCCGGCAATCAGACCCGCGCCCCCAAGGCCGAGCCTGCCCGCCGCGGCCGCAATGCCGCCGCCCGGGACGAGGACCCGGGGCTGATGCTCATCAGCCGCCGCCCGCCGCAGCAGAAGTTCACGAACTTTGAGGAGTATATGAACGCCCACGGCGGTGCCACCGCCCCCATTGAGGACCACAGCGACGAAGTATGAGCAGAAGTGAACCGTTCGCCCCGTGGCAGTGCCCGCTGTGCGGCGCGCGCCTTTCCGGGGACAGCGTCCTGAAATGCGAAAAAAGCCACTGCTTTGACCGCGCCAAAGAGGGCTACTGGCATCTTCTGCCGGTGCAGAGCATGCGCACCAAAGCTCCCGGCGACAGCAAAGAGATGGTGGCGGCCCGCCGCGCCTTTCTGAACGCCGGGTACTACGGCATCTTCGGCAAGGCGCTGGGCGAGCTGTGCGTCGAGTATGGCGTGCCTGCCGCCCCGGATGCGCCGCTGCACCTGCTGGATGCAGGCTGCGGCGAGGGCTGGTACGACCGGTGCATCGCGCAGAAATTTGCCGAGACCGGCCGCCCGCTGCAGCTGGCGGGCTTTGACATCGCAAAGCCGGCGGTGCGTCTGGCCGCGAAGGCCCTGCCCACCGCGCAGTACGCCGTGGCGTCCAGCTTTGGCCAGCCCGTGCGCACCGGCTGGGCCGATCTGCTGCTGAACTGCTTTTCGCCCTTTGCGCAGGAGGAATTTCTGCGGGTGCTGCGCCCGGGCGGGCGGATGATCTACGTGGTGCCCGGGGCCGAGCACCTTTATCAGATGAAGGCGGTGCTGTACGAAAAGCCCTACAAGAACCCGGTGCAGGAGATCGCCTACGAAGGCTTCAAGGCCATCGGAGAGCGAGAAGTGTCCGGCCGCATCACGGTGCCCCACGAGCAGCTGGAAGCGCTGTTCGCCATGACGCCCTACTACTGGAAGACCCCGCGCGGCGGTGCCGAGCGCCTTGCCGCGCTGCCGGAACTGGAAACGGAAATTTCGTTCCGGTTCCTGGTGTTTGAAAAACTTTGAGAAATAAAAAACTCCCCCGGCAACGCCGGGGGAGTTTTTGCGTCATAACGTCAGGTATGATATTCCATCCACCTGCCCTTCCAGGCGTAAAGGGCCATCAGCACGGCACCCAGCCCCCAGCTGACCGGGTACAACAGGAAGATGCCGTTGATGGTGGAAAAGGAGGGCAGCACCCACTGGATCCACACAATGCGGAACAGGCACAGCGACACCAGCAGCACCACCATGGGCGGCACGCTGGCCCCGGTGCCGCGCACCGCGCCTGCCAGCCCGTGCAGGATGCTGAGCAGGAAGTAGAACGGGCAGAACCACCGCATGGCAAGCTTGCCGTAGGTGACCACGGCCTCGTCGGCGGTGAACAGGTGCAGGATGGCATCCTGCCCGGCCAGCAGGGCCGCGCCGGTGCAAAGGGTGTAGATGACCCCGATGGCAAGGGTGACCCACACCGAGCGCTTTACCCGGTCCAGACGCCCCGCACCGTAGTTCTGCCCCACAAAGGTGGTGGCAGCCATGCTGATGCTGCTGACCGGCAAAATGTTGAAACCATCGATCTTCATGTAGGCTGCAAAGCCCGCCATGGCGGCGGCACCGTAGCTGTTCACGCTGGCCTGCACCAGCACGTTGGAAAAGGAGATGACCATGTTCTGGATGCCGGTGGGCAGGCCCACCCGGATGATGCGGCCTGCCATGCTGCGGTGCAGCCGGATGCCGGAAAGCTCCACATGGCAGGCGTCGTCGGTCTTCATCAAAAAGCGCAGGCTCAGCACGCAGGAGACCAGCTGGCTCAGGTCGGTGGCGATGGCGGCACCGGCCACCCCCATTTTCAGCCCGGCGATGAGCACCAGGTCCAGCACGATGTTGGTCACCGACGCAGCGGCCAGATACACCAGTGACCGGCGGGAGTTGCCCGCCGCGTTCAGGATGCCGGCCGTCATGTTATACACCACGCTGAACAGCACGCCGCCGAAGTAAAGCCGCAGGTAGGTCACTGCGTCGCCCATCACCTCGGCGGGGGTATTCATGGCGGTAAGCAGCGCCCGGCAGCAGGCTACGCCGCCGATGGTCAGCACAAGGCCCATGAGGACCGCAATGGCCAGCGAGGTGTGCACGGCCTCCCGGGTCTCTTTGTGGTCCCCGGCACCCAGATACTGGGAGATGACAACGCCCGCGCCCACGGCCACACCCTGGCTGAAGCCGATCAGCAGGTAGATGGGCGAGCCGCTGGAGCCCACGGCGGCCAGCGCATTGCTGCCCACAAAATTGCCCACAATGATGCTGTCGGCGGTGTTGTACATCTGCTGCAGCAGGTTGCCCAGGATCAGCGGCAGGGCAAACAGCAGCAGGTTCTTCACGATGCTGCCCTCGGTCATCAGGTTGGTGTTCTGGTTGGATGGTGCTTTGACAGCAGCCATGATGGATCCTCCTCTCAAAAATCGACTGTATTTTTAAGCATAGCACAAATGCGGCAGCTGCACAAGAACGCAGAAAACACCACTGCCCCCGCCGCCGGAGGATAGGAGATGTCCGGCAAAGCGAGGGCAGCGGTGCTGTATCAGGATAGAGAGATAGCTTAGTGTTTTTCGCCCTTGGGCAGCAGACCGGCGCGCTCCAGAGCCGGACGCAGGGCGAGGTACAGGATGACAGCGCACACGGTGGAGGCCACGCTGTTCACGAAGGTGACGCCGCCGGCGATCTTGGAGAGCGCCTGCGCCACGGTGTATTCCTGACCGAAGATGTACACATTGCGGAAGTAGCCCAGGAACGGGTCGGTGACCACGTTCAGCAGCAGGCCGGAACCGGCGGCCGCGATGACCTTGACGAGGTAGCCTGCGCTGTGCTTATCGAGATCGCGCAGCTTGAAGGCCTTGTGGGCCACGGCACCACAGGTGATGCCGATGATGAACTTGAGCACGAAGGTGGTGATGGCATAGCCCGGGTCACCGGCCAGGATGTCGGCCAGGGCCAGACCGATGGCACCGGCCAGACCGCCGGAAACGCCGTCCAGCAGCAGGGCGGTCAGGGCCGTGAAGGTGTTGCCCAGATGGAACGAGGAGCCGCCGTAGAACGGGATGCGGAAGAACAGGTAAGCCACAAGGCTCAGCGCGGCCATGACGCCGGTGAGGGCCAGCTCCTTGGTAGTAAAGGTGCGCTTATACAGCACACTGGCAAACAGAATGACGATGACAACGACTGCCAGCAGCAGCCACATTGCGGTAGTAGACATGATGTACGTTCCCTCCAATTTCCAATGAAAGCTCCAAAGACTCTCATTTTCCCGCGGACTTGCAGATAAACCTACAATCCTACTTGACATTTGGGTGTCCGGCGGGTATGCTCCTATTATACGCAGAACTGGCACCATGAAAATACCCAGAACAAAGTTTTTTTATGGGGTCAGTTTGGCAGAATGCCCAGACAGGAGGAAGGTTTTATGGTCCATCTGACCACGGCACTGGATGCAGACTCCGGCGTGCCATTGTACGAGCAGCTCTATCGCAGCCTGGCCGGGGAGATGCGCAGCGGCACGCTGGCGGCGGGCACCCGGATGCCCGGCAAGCGGCGGCTGGCGGCGGAGCTGTCCGTCTCGGTGAACACGGTGGATGCCGCCTACCAGATGCTGGCGGCGGAAGGGTATCTGGAACCGCGGGAGCGCAGCGGCTTTTATGTACAGGAATATCTGGCCTTGCCGCAGGCGGCCGCACCGGAAGCTGCGCCGCCGCCCAGACAGCCGCAGCCCCAGCCGCCCGCGCCGCCGGTGCGATACGATCTTTCCACCCGGGGCGTGGACCCGGGGCTGTTCCCGTTCCGCACCTGGGCACGGCTGCAGAAGGAGCTGCTGTATTCCTCGCCCGAGCTGCTCACCCACGGCGATGCCCAGGGCGACCCGGCTTTGCGGCAGGCGCTGGCCGATTATCTTTCGGAGTATCGGGGCGTGCAGTGCGGGCCGCACCAGATCGTGGTGGGTGCGGGTCTGGAATACCTGCTGGGCCTGCTGGCCCCGCTGCTGCCCGGCCCGGCAGCAGTGGAGACGCCGGGCTACCCCCGCGCAAAGCAGGTGCTGGAAAACAACGGCGTGCCCTGCTGCTGTGTGCCGGTGGACGGCGACGGCCTTTCGGTGGCGGCACTGAACCGCTCGGACGCAGCGGTGTGCTACGTCACACCCAGCCACCAGTTCCCCACCGGCGTCACCATGCCGGCAGGCCGCCGGGCAGAGCTTTTGCACTGGGCGGCCCGCAAACCGAGGCAGCGGTACATTATAGAGGACGACTACGACTCCGAGTTCCGCTTTGACACCCGCCCGCTGCCCAGCCTGCAGGGCATGGCCGGGGCCGACGGCCCGGTGGTGTACCTTTCCACCTGCTCCCGCAGCCTCGCGCCCAGCATCCGCATCGCCTACATGGTGCTGCCGGAGCATCTGCTGCCCGCCTGGCGGGAAAAGTACCGGCTCTATTCCGGCACGGTGAGCCGCTTCGAGCAGCAGACGCTGGCCCGGTTCATCACCGAGGGCTACTTCACCCGGCATCTGGCCCGGGAACGGGTGGCCTACAAGGCCCGGCGGGATGCTCTGGCTGCCTCTCTGCGCGCTGCTTTTGCGCCGGATGAGCTGACCCTGACCGGCCTGCACACCGGCCTGCATCTGTTGGCAAGTCTGAAAAATGCCCCGCCGGATGCCGCACTTCACGCTGCCGCAAAGGCGCAGGGCGTGGCCCTGAGTCTGCTGAGCGATTATGACCTGACCGGCGGGGAACAGGACTTTTCCGGAACGTTTGTGCTGGGCTATGGCTCCCTGAGCGAGGCATCATTCCCCGAGGCGGGCGAAACGCTGAGGAAGGTCTGCACTGCCGCCCGGGAAGCGTCTGTGACCGTGTAAGTGCCCGCTTTTGCATCCCACGCCCCGGGCAGGGCCTCGGCGTGGGGGAGGGCGCTGTTGTTGGCCAGAAACTCCAGGACCGTGCCCAGCAGGGTATAATCCTGCGCCGCAAAGTCGGTGAGCAGGGCCGCGCTACTGGCCCGCAGGGCATCCGGCAGGGTGGCGGGCAGCAGGGCGAGGTCCTGCCGGAAAAAGGCTTCCCATACTGCCGCCCGGGCAGCGGCCCGGCGGGCAGGCGGCAGGGTGCCGTCTGCATCCCAGCCGGAGAGCAGAGCGTGGGCCTCCTTGGCTGAAATGCTCTGCACGGCGGCGGAAAGCCCGGTTTCGGCCAGCTCATCGGCAGTCAGTGCCCCCGAAAACCCCACCCGCACCGGCCCGTAACGGGAAGCGGTCTTTTCCAGCACAGCGGGGGACAGCGCCAGATAAAGCATATCCTCCGGCAGGCCCAGCACCTCCAGAAGCGCCTGACGGCACCGGGCGGGCCCCGCCGCTCCGTAGCAGTGGGCAAGGCTGGCAGTCTCTCCGTTGAAGGGACCCGTCAGCTCCCCCGGCACAGCCAGCAGGTTCAGACTGTTCTGGGCGGCGTTCAGGTAGACCAGCAAAAAGCCCGGCTGCTCCCCGGCAGTGCAGAGAAGCAGGGTCATCCGGTGCTCGGCCCGGGGCAGCTGGATGGGCACCCCGCTCTGGGGCTGGGCGGTCTGGATGCGGGTGCGCACCATCTGCCGGGTGAGCAGGACTGTGCCGCCCACCAGCGGCAGCAGCACCAGAAGTGCCGCCCCCAAAGCAGCCCAGAAGGGCTTCCAACCGTTCTTGTGCATCCCGTGTTCCTCCGTTCCGTTTTGGAACAGGGTGGGCCGGGATGTGCTTTTTTATACAGAAACCGCTGCCCGGGCATGAAAACGCCCCCTGTGCCATACAGTAGAGCACAGGGGGCGTTTGTGTATGTGGGAGAGCTTGGCGCGGGTGAATGCGGTGGTCGGCGGTGTGGTATGGGGGCCGGTGGGGCTGGCACTGCTGTTTGGCACCGGCTGTCTGCTGACAGTGCGCACCGGTTTTTTCCAGCTGCGGTATTTCGGGTACTGGATGCGGCACACCATCGGGGCCATCTTCCTGGACCGGAATGTGACCGCCCACACGGACGATGAAGCCATCAGCCAGTTCCAGAGCCTTTGCACGGCGCTGGCGGCGACCATCGGCACCGGCAACATCGTGGGCGTG
>ENA-OPWR01002375-OPWR01002375.1-human-gut-metagenome-genome-assembly--contig:-NODE-2375-length-12945-cov-2.266175_pt1 | contig 12945 bp, 11 predicted proteins | sample MGYA00241507_ERZ502006 | MGnify/ENA primary metagenome ERZ502006 (study PRJEB25962, sample SAMEA2043041) | human gut metagenome | biome: human gut; feature: human-associated habitat; material: faeces...
AAAGAGACGGTAGAAGCCATCCCACTTTCACGTATTGTGCTGGAGACGGACTGCCCCTACCTTTCGCCGGAACCAAACCGCGGCAAACGAAACGATTCCACAAACTTAATTTATGTGGCACGCGAAATTGCCGTGATCAAAGGAATTTCCGAGCAGAAAGTAATCGAAGAAACAGAAAAAAATGCCAGAAAGTTATACCGGCTGGATGAAAAAAACAGGAGGTGAATATGGAAAAATTAAGCAATCCAAAAGAGACCATACAAGTGCTTCAAAAGCATGAATTTCAATTTAAGAAAAAATTTGGACAAAACTTTTTGATCGATCCGCATGTGCTTGATAAAATTGTCGACGCGGCACAGATTACAAAAGACGATTTTGTGCTGGAGATCGGACCGGGGATCGGCACATTGACGCAGTATCTCTGTGAAAATGCAAGACAGGTGCTTGCGGTGGAGATTGATGATAAATTGATCCCTATTCTCAAGGAAACATTGCAGCCTTACGACAATGTAGAAGTGTTGCATGGCGATATTTTAAAACAGGACATTCAGCAGATCGCAGACACTTACAATGACGGAAAGCCGATCAAAGTGGTGGCAAATCTGCCATATTACATTACGACACCGATCATCATGGGACTTTTCGAGAGTCATGTACCTATCGAGAGCATCACGATCATGGTGCAGAAGGAAGTTGCAGACCGTATGAAAACCGGGCCCGGTTCCAAAGAATATGGTGCCCTGTCTCTGGCGGTACAGTATTATGCAAATCCGGAGATTGTAGCAAATGTTCCTCCGAACTGCTTTATGCCTCGGCCAAATGTCGGTTCCGCAGTGATCCGTCTGACAAGACATGAGACGCCTGTGGTTGATGTCAAAGATGAGAAGCTGATGTTTCGTATTATCCGTGCATCCTTCAATCAGCGTAGAAAGACACTGGTCAATGGACTGAAAAATTCCGGTGAGATTAATTTTAGCAAAGAACAGATCGAGGCGGCGATCACAACCATCGGCAAACCGCTGACAATCCGTGGAGAGGCACTGACGCTGGCTGAATTTGCAGCGTTATCCAATGCTTTTTCTGATATGTAATGATCAGATAAGAATATCTCATGCGTTTGTCTTGAAGGAATCAAAGGATTTTGTATAAGAATAAAGTATCTGTGGAATAAATAATAATCTGAGTCATAAAGTTTAGAATGAAAGAAAAATTCAAACTTTATGGCTCAATTTTTATATTGGTTATTTTTGTTCCCTTCCTGTTGATGCTCTGGGTAGAGGGAGGCTTCGGAGGGAGACAGGCGGATCCTGTGCAGCAACAGATCGAAGAGGCACTGCCTTTTGTGGTCGCAAAGGAGGTTTCTGTGGGAAGCAGAACAGAAACACTGAAAGCGCAGGCAGTCATTGCCAGAACGAACTTCTGGGGAATGTATCTGAAAAATCAGAGTGATGATGCGCAGGGGAAAAGAGATTGGCTGGAGCCGGGTGGAACAGAAGACTTAATGACATTGTGGGGAGCATCTGCCTATGAGAAAAATATGGAGAAATTCAGACAGGCTGTGAAGGAGACGCGTGGTGAGATCCTGACCGTTGAACATCAGCCAATCCAGGCGGCATACCACTATGCGGCAAATTGCAAAACCCGAAATGCATCGGAAGTTCCGGGGCAGGAAGCCGCAGTGTATCTGCAGAGCGTGGATAGCCCGGATGATATGCTGGCGGATGGATTCTTAAGCATCAGCTATATGGAAAAACAGCAGATGGCAGATGCATTGGCATCGTTGTTTCAGGAGGATGCTCCGCAGGCGGAAAATTTGCCGGGAGCACTGGAACTGACAGTCAGAGACAGCGCCGGTTATGTGACGGAGGTCACCTGTGGAAGGACGGTGGCAAACGGCGAGGCAGTACGTCAGGCACTGCATTTGAATTCAGCCTGTTTCTATTTTTCAGAGCTGGATGGAAAGATACGGATTTTGACAAAAGGCATTGGACATGGGCTCGGTCTGAGCCAATACGGTGCCAACGAACTGGCAAAACAGGGAAAGAATTACCAGGACATTCTGAAATATTATTATCAGGATGTTACGTTAGAACACTGGTAATGATTATATGATTTTACATAATTTATGATGCCAGGGTCAAAAGCCTGAAATAATTAATTTCTGTATTGAATAGTTTTTCATTTTTCCGGAAAGAATAAAAGTAAAACAGCAGCCGATGGCGGAATCTGGAGGAGAAAAATGGAAAAAAAAGAAAGACGACGGGTACTTATTCATAGACAGAAATCATATTTGACAGCAGGCGTGGTCACATTGGTGGCAGTAGTGGCCATGATGGGCGCATATCAATACGAAAAGCGTGCAGAAAAACAGGAACAGCAGGAGCAGGTGACTCTGGCGGAGCAGACGGATACCGCTGAAACACAGAATACCACAAATGCGGATGATACGCAGGAGACCATGGTGACACAGAAGCCGGATCAGCAGACTGAAAATACGGTCAGCAATCAGGCAGACAGTTCTGCCCTGGCGCAGACGGATACCGTGCAGGGAAGCACAGACACGACGGCAGTATATCAGCAGGTACAGACCAATGAAGAACCGGTGCTGCACTTTGCGGCGACAGATACCATTGGCTGGCCGTTGGAGGGCGATGTAATCCTGAATTACAGCATGGATCGATCGGTATATTTTGCCACATTGGATCAGTATAAATATAATCCGGCACTGATCATTGCCGGGGCAGTAAATGACCGTGTAGTGGCTGCTTCCGATGGACAGGTTATCGGTGTGGATACCACCGCAGAAACCGGACAGACGGTGACCATTGGGCTGGGAGACAGCTATCAGGCCATCTACGGACAGCTCAAGGAACTGGAAGTGTCAGCCGGTGATTATGTCAGCCAGGGAGACACCATTGGATATCTGGCAGAACCGACAAAATACTATTCCGTGGAGGGAGCCAACCTGTATTTTGCCATGACAAAAGAAGGAAAACCGGTGAATCCAATGGATTATATAAGATAAGTAATGATTTGATCTCAGAATGTTTTGCGGATCGTATTTGCAGCACACATTTTATTCGGAATTGTGTATAATAACAATATAGAGATCAAAATTCGCAATCGATATAAAAATGATACAGTTTTACTTCAGAAAAAGACGGTTATCTCAATCTGAGTTGAGATTCCGCTTCTGCAAGTGATGAGTAATAACAAATCTTTTTCAGTCGGAGAACCGATTTTTGACCTGAATAAAATACAGTACGTCGATTGCTTTTTATAAGAGTGCCTGAGATGCCATGAATGATGGAAAACCAGAGATTTTGATGTGGCATCTCGGGATACAAACATAAAAAAAGCAATAGTATAAATACCTGATCGTACAGATGCAAAAGCATACTACAAAGTGAGATGATCAGAATAAAAAATGGGAATAAAATGAGAGTGACAACAGAGAACACAAAAAAAACGGCAGAGACAGAAACAAAAAATGCCTCCGTAAAAAAAGCAGATGAACAATCAACAGAATCTGCAAGAAAAAAAGCAGAAAAACTGAGCGGGAATGCAGCTGCAAGAAACTATACATATATTTTGAAATGCGGGGACGGAAGTCTCTATACCGGATGGACAAATGATATTGCAGCACGTCTGGAACAGCATCGCAGTGGAAAAGGAGCGAAATATACCAGGGGACGGGGACCGCTGGAACTTGTGTATCTGGAAGTGCATGATACAAAGTCAGAGGCAATGAGCCGGGAAGCGCGGATCAAACGATTTACAAAAAGAGAAAAACTGAATCTTCTTGGAACAGAAGAATGGCGCTTGGAATTGACAGGAACAGAACTGGAGTTGCTGGGATAAAGTTTTGCGAGAAAGAGGAAACAGATAAAAAACTGCCTTTGGGGGCAGTTTTTTATCTGTTGCGGTCTGGTTATCGGGAAACAATAAGTTTGCAGATCGGATTTCCCATAGAGGAAAACTTCTGCTCATATTCAGTCATGACATTTCCCTGATTCAATGTTTCATCATGGTGCAGATCCCAGGTGAAGGCATCCAGATGCCAGCCTGCCGGTTCCACCTGCTCCAGAGAAAACTGAAACAGATCTTTGTTATCGGTCTTAAATTCTACATGACCTTCCGGTTTCAGGATCTTATCATATCTGCCGAGGTAAGTCGTGGAAGTCAGACGTCGTTTCGCATGTCTGTCTTTGGGCCACGGATCGGAAAAGTTCAGATAAATGCGGTCTACTTCATGTTCAGCGAACATATTGCAGATATTTTCAGCATCCATACGGACAAAACGCAGGTTTTCCGGCAGTGTCTCCAGTGCATCTGTTTTTTCCAGAGCACGGATAAGCACGCTGGAATATTTTTCAATACCGATATAGTTGATTTCCGGATTCTGCTGTGCCAGTGTTGTGATAAACTGACCTTTTCCCATACCTACTTCAATGTGGATTGGATGATTATTTCCAAAAACTGTATGCCAGTTTCCGGCCTGAGGATTTTCCTCGAGAATACACAATGGATGCTCGGCGATAGCCTCCCGGGAACCGGGTACATTTCTTAATCTCATATAAAATTAGTCCTTTCTTTTGTAAAGCTTCAACATATCATTGTAAAAACAAAGGAATCGCAATCGTTCTGATTCCCATGATTGAAATGTCAGATGTAAAACAGTTTTATGTCTGTCTGGTATTTTACTATAAGATGCGAATTGCGACAAGTAAATTACAGTTGTTTGGAAAATAAATGCAGTGCATTTTATTAAGATATCATGAATTTTGCATGATATGTCCTGTTTCCTGGTGCGGAAGCGGCGTTTTTACTGGACGGAGTATCGAAATTTTGCTATGATAGTAGTTGTGTGAATTCCAAATTTATACAGATTTTTCTGCATGTATCTGAGAAAAAAGATGATAATCAGCAGATTTGTGGGAAAAATAGAGTGAAAGATACAAAGTATGCAAACGCGATGGATAATGGTGCTGTTTGCCATATTTGGAGGAAAAAATGAGAAAATTTTTAAAGAGAATGACAGGCATTTTTCTGTGTGTGGCGATGGCAGCAGGTATTTATGGTGCAATTCCGGCATATGCAGAAGGCACGGATACAGGTACTGATATCCAGGCACAGGCTGCACAGTGGCCAACGGGACCGGCGGTTCAGGCAGCCAGTGCAATCATCATGGATGCGTCCACCGGAACGGTTTTATATGAAAAGGATGCAGACACGCCACGTTATCCGGCAAGTATTACCAAGATCATGACGACACTGTTGGCATTGGAAAATTGCAATCTCGACGAGATGGTGCATTTTTCTGCGACAGCTGTATATGAAAATGAGGGCGGTACGTCCCATATTGCCAGAGATCTGGATGAGGAAATGACACTGGAGCAGTGTCTGTATGGTATCATGCTGGAATCTGCCAATGAGTGTTCCTATGCAGTGGCAGAACATGTAGGCGGCGGTGATTATCAGAAATTTATCGATATGATGAATGCCAAGGCAGCAGAACTTGGCTGCACCAATACACATTTTAATAACTGTAACGGTCTGCCGGATCCGGCGCATGTGGTCAGTGCTCGTGATATGGCGCTGATTTCCAGAGAGGCTATTAAGAACAGTATGTTCCGTAAAATCGTAGGTACAGTGCGCTATGAGATTCCACCAACGAATAAACATGCGGATCCGACGCCGTTGAACAACCACCACCAGATGATCAGCGCATACAAAGGCCGTCAGAATCTGTATGAATACTGTATCGGCGGCAAGACCGGCTGGACATCCGATGCCGGAAATACACTGGTTACGTTTGCTGAAAAAGATGGTATGACACTGATCTGTGTAGTCATGAATTGCACGGCAGGTGGTCAGTATGCTGATACGAGAACATTGTTTGACTATTGTTTTGAAAACTTCAAACTTTATAATGTGGCACAGAACGAGACACGCTATGAGAATACAAATAAGCAGGAAAACACGTTGTTCACGGAATGGAATGCCTTTGCAAAAGTGGAAGATGACGCACAGATCATCCTTCCGGCAGCTGCTAATTTTCTGGATACCCAGACAGAAGTGAATTACGATCAGGCCGGGGGAAGTATCCTCGGAACGCTGGTGTATTCTTATGGTGGCCGCCAGGTGGGAACTGCGAATGTAGTGACGACCGGAGCAAAAGTGGCGGAGTATCCGTTTGGAGAAAAATCCGGAACCATTCAGAAATCAGAGAGTGCGAAGGAAAATGACACTTCCGTGGCAGCAGATTCTTCAGATAAGACAAAGTCAGATACAGTAAAGAATGACATCGGAAAGAAAAAAAACCTTTCTATCAGCAGAAATAAATTGTTGCTGGCAGGCGGCAGTGTGGCTGTTGCCATTGTGATTGTACTTGTCATCTGGTTCCTGATAAATAACCACAGACGGATCTGGCGCAGGAAAAATACGCGGGACCGCCGTTATAAAACTATCCGGAACAACCGGAAGTGGAACCGCCGGGGTGGCCGGAAATAAGACATAAAATTAAATATAATATAAATCATATAAGACAAAAGCGGAGAAATTTTTCTCACTCGCTAGACGCTCGCTGAGGAAAATTTCTCCGATTTTGCTATTTACGTTAGTATATTAGTATGAGTTGCTTTAGATTGCCGGGAACTTCAGTTCTTTGTATTTGCCATATTTCTGCTGTACCACGTCCATATGTTCAAAGAAATCAATTCTTGTCTTGATGATCTCGTTTAAGTGCTCAGCACGGGCAGCATTTACATTTCGGTCACGGATCAGTCCGTTCTCAGCCAGAACAAATTTATACTCACCGTTCTCATCTTTTACAAGGTCTCCGCCTGCACCACAAACTGCGCACTCAAACGGGAATTCGATTCCATCCCAGTGCTTGTCGCCTTTGTAGATCAGTGCGGAATGACATCTCGGGCACATTCCCTGATCTGCATCACCGAGCCATCCACGCTCTTCTACCGGAGTGTTGATTGCTTTGATGATATTTTCCCCCATCTTGTGGGCACGTTCAATCTGCTCGTCACGGAGTAATACATTACCCGGACGTCCGTTTCTGGTAGAAAGCATCTGGTCAACAACCTGTACAGACTGAGTGAACATGGTAGCACTCATGCCTTCGAGAGCCAGTGTCTGCCAGTCGTGACAGGAACCGCCCACTGCGATGAGTCCGCCGACCATATGCGGATCTTCTTTGACTGCGCCGATCTCAAGCAGGAAAGAAAGCTCGTAAGCCAGAAATCTCTGCGCGAATTTCAGATACAGGGAGCTTGGAGTCAGATCATATGTAGGAACACCAACGATGATAGCATTGCAGGTGTACATTTCCTGAACAATCTTGTCCATGTCATCTTTGTCTTTCAGGATACAGCCGTTGTATTTGTCTGCTTTTCCCATTGCTACGTTACCCATCTGCATGGTACATCCCTCGCATCCGGTACAGTGCTCGATGTTGTAATCAAATAAGTTGATGAGTTTACACTCAGCACCGGCCTCCTGACAGGCAAGCAGAGCTTCTTTCACTAAAATTTCGCTGTTTCCATTGTGGCGTCCTGCCACGATACCTAAAACCTTCATTGTAAAACCTCCTGTTTTTATATCGTTTACTGGTTTGAACGCACAGGTCGCAAAGCGACTGCGTTCATGAGCAAGTAGCGAAAGCGGATTGCGAATGTCCGCTTTACAATTGAATATAGAATCATGTAAGGCGATCTGGCTGTTAGTGTCGATTGCCCTGATAAATCCAGTGTAACATGAAGGAAATTGTGTGCCTAGTGATGTATTCTTATCAATACATGCAAAAGATTTATATAAATATGCCTTTTGGTAATGGAAAAGTTGCATTTGGGTTATGAAAGAGGATATAATGGGAACCGAGATATGATGAGTGCCAGAAAGTGTGAACGTGATGGAACGTAGTTATAGAAAAGATACAGGGATAAAATCGGACATAGGAATGAATGAAGACTGAAATAGAAAGAATCGGACATAGAAACGGAGCATATAGATACAGGGAGGAACAGGGGAGATGACTTTTAATCAGATCAAATATTTTGTAACGGTGGCGGAGTGTCTGAGTTTTACAGAAGCCGCGAAGTGCTTGTTTATCACGCAGCCGGCGCTGAGCCGTCAGATCAATGCTATGGAGGAAGAGCTGGGAACCAGACTTTTTATCCGGGAGAAAAAACGGCTGAAGCTGACACCGGGAGGCAGTGTGCTGTACAACCGGCTGCCGAAGGTGCTGTCGGATTATGCAGAGGCTGTAGAAGATGCAAAGCATGCAAATTCCGGTTATGAGGGAGAACTACGCATTGGTTTTCTGGATATTTATGATATTTCGGAACTGTTCGATGATGTGATCCGGGAGTTCCGGGAAGCATATGAGAAGATCGCAATGAGTCTGGAGCGGTTTGCCCTGGGAGAACTTCCGGCCCGTCTGGCTGCCGGAGATCTGGATCTGATCCTGACTTACGGTTTTTCGCTGTATGACAAACCGGATCTGGTGACGGTGAATGTGCAGAAATTTGACTCGTGCATTATGCTGAACCGAAACCATCCGTTGGCGCTGCAGGAGACGGTGGCGCTGGCAGATCTGAAAGATGAGCGGTTTATCCAGCTTGGACCGAAGGCCAGTGAAGAGGGATTTCGCTATATCACAAACCTCTGTGCCCGCTGCGGGATCCACCCGGATTTTCTGTTGGTGGAAAAGATGGAGGATGTCATGCTCTGGGTGCAGACCGGGAACGGCGTGGCGATTACGTCAGATCGGACGATCGAGGGTCAGAATCCACATGTAGTGCTGCGTAATATTGATATGCTGGAGGCGAAAAATCACAATATTACTATGGCCTGGAGAAAGAATAATTATAATCCGGCCATTGCCATTTTTATGGAAATGCTCGAGAAAAAATTAACAAAAATTTAATACAAATCGTGCATGATATATGAAAAAGCGGAGAAAAGTTTGAAAAAAGTACAGGAATAAAAACAATCTTGGGGGAAAATAACAGATTTTGTCATAACAAAAATGGATTAAAAAAACAGGATTCTCTAAAGAAAATGGTAAAAAAGCTTTAAAAATGGTAAAAAGCAAGGAGTTACATCCAAAAAAGAGATCATAGTAATGCAGAAAATGCATTATAATACACAGCATTTGTGCAATATGCATATAAAAACAGCGGACATACCAATGCGGTTTAGTGAAATGTGTTGACTTTGAGAATTTTTTAAGATAAAATAGCGGTGTTTTCAGGGCAGATAATGATGTATTTATCTGTTCCGGTGAAGTTGTTTTTGAAACAAATAAAAAATGGTTTTATGGTGTTTAGGAGGAAAGTTGAAATGAACAACAAAAAGACAAGCAGCTGGAACCTTGGTGTAAAAGGTTACATCATCGTAATTCTGGCATTTTTCTCATGTTATGTGTATTCAGCACTGACATCCGATTCTCTGAACGTAACCCGTGACGTATTTATCGGTCTTGGTATCAACCAGGCAGCGGTTTACGCAATGTCAACAATCGCAGTACCGTTCGGTATCATCGGTAGTATCATTCTCGGTCGTCTGATCAACAAACATTCAATTCGTCTTTACTGGGGACTGAGCATGATCATCACAGCTGTATTTACAGTTCTGATCGGTCAGGTACACAATACCGTTGGTGTTGTGGTATGCTATGTAGTAATCTACACATTCTCTCTTGCATCCGCTATGTTGCTTGCAGGTGAGATCATCGGACACTGGTTTCCGACAAAACGTGGTGTAGCTATGGGTCTTTGTACCGCAGGTTATCCGCTGTCTGCAGCTACAACATCTGCAGTAGCAGGTATGTTCGTCGGAACAGTTGGATATTCCGCATATTATATAGCAATCGCAGTTATCGCAGTTATCGTTGGTATTGTCGTTATCGTATTTGTTCGCGATTTCCCGGAAGAAAAAGGTGGTTACCCGGATAACAATCCTGCATTTGATGGTGAAAAAGCAAAAGCTGAGCATCAGGCAGCGCTTGAGTACTTAAAAACATCCAAATGGACTGCTTTAAAATGTCTGAAAACAGGACGTATGTGGGTGCTCTGGATCGCAGTTGGTATCACAGGCTTCATGTCCATGGGTATCATGTCCAACTTCGTAACAAAATTCATGGTTATGGGTTATGAACTTCCGACCGTACTTCAGATGCTTGGTATCGCAGGTGTGCTTGCTATCCCGGGATCTATCGTAGTAGGTTGGTTAGACGTTAAGATCGGTACAAAGAAAACAGGTATCCTGATCAATGTTCTGGCATTTGTAGCAGTTCTTTGCTGTTTAACACATGTAACTGTATTACATTACATCTCCCTTCCGATCCTTGCTGTAATGTTAGGTGGATCTTCCAACTTAATGGTATCCTGTACAGCAGCTATCTGGGGACGTTATGATTTCAAAAATGCATTCTCTGTTATTCAGCCTCTGAACTCTGTAATGACAGGTGTTGGTATCACAGTAGTATCTGCTTGTAACTCAATCGATCCTACTTGCCAGCTCGCTTACATTATCATGGCTGTTATGGCTGTTATCGGACTTATCGCTATGTGTGTATTAAAAGTAGAGCCGATCGACAGTGAGGTACGTTAATCGAATCTCGTCTGAGACATTAGAAAAGTAAATACATCGTCTTTATAAAAACATATTTATAAGATGTTCGGACAAAAAGAAACCTGTCGGCATGTGGAATTACCATGTACCGGCAGGTTTTTTCGCAAAAATAAGTATATCGACAGGTGAAAATATGGTATGATAACAGGTATGTTCTGGCTTTCGATAGTGTCAAATGGCCTATGAAAAAACAGAGACAAAGAAAAAGGCTCAATGAACCTTGAGAATGGTACATTATTTTTAAGGGGGAAAATACATGTATAACGAACAGCAGATACAGGCGTATCTGAACCGGCTTCACTATAATAAGGAGATCACGCTGACACGGGAGGTGCTGGATGAACTGATCTATGCACATCAGTGTTCCATTCCTTTTGAAAATCTCGATGTCTATGATTTTCAGAAGGAGATCTCGCTGACGGAGGAAGCGTTATATGACAAATTTATCGTACAGCGGAGGGGCGGTTACTGCTTTGAGACGAACGGATTTTTCTGTGTGATGCTTCGCTCTATGGGATTTGACGCACGCCCCTGCCTGTGCAGAGTTATGTTTGGTCTGACGGAGCCGTCGCAGAATCTGTTTGATCACCGGGCAACCATTGTCACGCTGGATGGAAAAGACTATTTCTGTGAAGTCGGTCTGGGCGGAGCCATGCCGCCGGCATCTATGAAAATTCCGGATCAGGGACTGTGGACAGCGGATACCGAAGATGTATGGCTTGAGATGAGAGGAGAAGAATTTTCTATCCGTGCCATCGAACCGGGTTGGTATGGAACGATGCGCCGGGTACGGTTGAATCGGGATATTTATGATGATCCGATGGACCGAAAGGAACGTCTGGAGGTTATGTTTACCACGATTGCAGTACATGAGATGGATTTTACATCTTTGAATTATTATCTGTCTCATGCAGAGAAATCGCTGTTTCGCTGCCAGCGGATTGCCAATCTGCGCACAGAGCGTGGATATCGTGCACTGACGGGGCTTGTTTATCGGGAAGTGACAGACGGAATACGCAGAGAGCAGACACTGATGCCGGAGGAACTTCCGGTGATCCTGAAGGAAAACTTCGGAATAGAACTGACAACAGAGCAGATTCGGTATTTTGCGGGATAAGTAGAAAATAATCAGAAAGAGCGGTGATACAATCAGATGGAACCTAAGCAGAAGACAGAACAGGATACGACAGTTGGAAAGGAACATTTTGTCCAAAAAACAGAATATCTGGATGAAAAACTGCAGGCATACAGCCAGACAGATGCCTATCCATTTCACATGCCGGGACATAAGCGCCAGTCTATGGGAAACTGGACCGGAGAAGCAATTGACATTACGGAGATTACCGGTTTTGATAACCTGCATCATGCGGAAGGGATTCTGCAGGAGGCGCAGTGCCGGGCTGCGGAAACGTTTGGCGCGGATGAGACCTTTTTCCTGATAAACGGAAGTACGGCGGGGCTGCTATCTGCCATCTGTGGAACTGTCAGGAGAGGAGGGCGGCTGCTGATGGCACGCAACTGCCACAAAGCCGTCTATCATGCGGTCTATCTGATGGAACTGAAGACTGCATATCTATATCCGGAGCAGACAGACTTTGGCATTCAGGGAAGCATCTCACCGGAACAGGTGCGTGACATGCTGGAGCAGTATCCGGATACGGAAGCTGTTTTGCTGACTTCCCCGACCTATGATGGTGTCGTTTCCGATATTGCAGCGATTGCAGCTCTGGCGCATGAAAAAGGTGTACCACTGATCGTGGATGAGGCCCACGGTGCGCATTTCGGTTTCTCACAGGGATTTCCGCAGAAGGCGCTTGCCTTTGGCGCGGATCTGTGTATCGAGAGTGTGCACAAAACGCTGCCTGCCTACACCCAGAGCGCACTGCTTCATTATCGGAAAAATCCGTGGATCGATCTGGAGCGGGTAAAACAGTATCTGGGAATTTATCAGACCAGTTCTCCATCCTATATTCTGATGGCTGGGATTGACCGCTGCACCCGGATCCTGCGGGAGCAGGGAACGGAACTTTTTGCGGCATACGAACAGCGGCTGCATGATTTTTATGAAAAATGCAGAACATTACAACGGATCACTGTGCTTTCCCCTGATGGGAAAATCGGAGAAAACGGGGAAAATGATCCGGGCATCTGGGCGCGGGATCCGTCCAAAATTCTGATCTGTGCCGAGGGCGCGGGACTGCACGGGCAGGAACTGGCGGAACTTTTGACGGAGCATTATCATCTGGAACTGGAGATGGCCTCCGGTCACTATGCGACGGCCCTGACAACGCTTAT
>ENA-OPWR01002377-OPWR01002377.1-human-gut-metagenome-genome-assembly--contig:-NODE-2377-length-12941-cov-7.185783_pt1 | contig 12941 bp, 8 predicted proteins | sample MGYA00241507_ERZ502006 | MGnify/ENA primary metagenome ERZ502006 (study PRJEB25962, sample SAMEA2043041) | human gut metagenome | biome: human gut; feature: human-associated habitat; material: faeces...
GCGGCTCCGGCGTGCGGTCATCCGCCGCGACCTCCGGCGTGGGCGTCGCCGACAGTTCCTCCGCATACAGCAGCTTCAGCGTCTTGACATCCGCCGTCCCCGTCGCAGACAAACTGTTCGCTTTCTGGAACGCCTTCACCGCGTTCTGCGTACCTGCCAGGAACGTGCCGGAGCACTTGCCCGAATAGTAGCCAAGATCCGTCAGCTTCCGCTGCATCCAGTACACATCCTCGCCGGAGCTGTTCACTTTCAGCGTCCGGAAGGGCTGCGGCGGCATCGCCCCGGCGCGGTAATCCGGCTCAGCGGTCGGCTGCGGCGTGACGTAGGGCAGCATGTTCTTCGTGTTCAGCGAGGGCAGCTTCAGCGCGGCGCGGAGTTCCGGGTCAGCGGGCATATCGTTGCGAATCGTAACGACCGTCCCTGCCCCGCAGTTGTTGTAAATCCACTTCGCATCCGCAACGGTCAGGCGAATGCACCCGTGCGACGCGCGCTTGCCGAGGTTCTTGTAGGACTTGACCGATAAATCCATGGTATTGACCGTGTTGTAAATGACGGAATGGAACGCAATGGACGAGTTGATGCGCGTCCAGTACTGCGCGTGGCTGCCCCACTCCGGGAAGTAGCACCAGCGCGCCGTGCGCCCGTTGAGTGTGAATGTGCCGATATCCGACGGATTCTTGCGCGTGCCAGTGGAGCAGAGCATCTGCCGCACAACAACAGTGTAATCGCCGTTTTCGTCGCGCCCGTAGACGGTCGTCACCTGATTGTTGACGTCCACCGTGATGGCAAACGGCACAGGCGTCGGTTCGGGCGTAGGCTTCGGATCATCAGCCGCGGCACGCACATCCGGGTCGTTGAACAGCGCGTTCCATGTGTTTTCGCCCACGATGCCATCCACGCTCAGCGCGTTCTGCTGCTGGAATGCCTTCACCGCGTTGCGCGTGTGCCCCAGAAAATTGCCGCTGATGTTGCCGGAATAGTACCCCAGTTCCGTCAGTCGGGTCTGCACGAGCTTGACTTCTTCGCCCTTGGACTTGTTGTATTGCAGTTTCTTGACGAACGCCACCGTCGGCGCGGGCGTCGGGGTGGTGGTTTCATCTGAGAGGTGCATTCCGGGCGTGGGCGACGGGGTGGGCGTCGCCGCGGCGGACGAATCCCGGCTGATGGCATCACCGCTGAACAGGCGTTCCAGCGTCTGCACATCCGCTTCGCCCGTAATCGGCAGGGCGTTCGCCGTCTGGAACAGGCGGATGGCTTCCTGCGTCGCGGGCAGATAGCGCCCGGAAATCTTGCCCGTGTAGTAGCCCAGCGCCATCAGGCGAATCTGCGCCTGCCGCACGTCCTCGCCCACGCATCCCAGCCGCAGCGGGCGATACTCCGCCGCATAGATGGCTTCCTGCGTCGCTTTGTCCGCCACGCCCGTCACCGCAAGGGCAAAATCACGCTGGAAGTCCTCCACAGCGGTCTTCGTTGCCTCGCCGTAGCGCCCGGTCACGTCGCCGCTGTAATAGCACAAATCCGTCAGCGCGGTTTGCAGGGCGGACACGTCGTCACCCTCATCATTCAGGGTCAAATCACGCGTGATGTTCACCGCGCCTTCCGTCCACTCCACGCTGTCATCCGGCACGGCCTCCCCCGCATCCTCCGCCGACGCGAAGGGCAGTATCATCATCACCGCCAGCAGGAGCGCCGCCAGCGTTCGTTTCCACAAAGGCATCAAAAGCACCTCGTTCATGCTGATATTCAGGGATACGATTCTATTGTACTGGTTTTTCGCGCAGTTTGCAAGCGGATTTTTCCCCACGCAAAAGGCTGCCAAGCGTCCTGCGCCTGACAGCCCTGCGGTTATTGCCATTAGGAAGTTATTTTTTCAGCGACACCTTGTGTGTCTCCTGATTTTCGCCGTCCGTCTGCGGCTTCTGCGCTTCTGCCGGAACGCTCTGTGCTTGCAGCTTCTCCAGCTTTTCGGCGATTGCCTGCATGTTGGCGGCGATGCTGCGTATGTTCTCGTCGCGCGTTTCCTCCACCCACGGCGAACCATCCGCCGGACGGAGCGAATCAACACCGATTCGGATGAAGTCAATCAGCGCCCAAATGCCAAGGCCGCCCGCGGTGAGCAGCTTCAACACGCCCAATGCCGTGTAGCCGAGGTAGAAGCGGTCAACACTGAAGACCCCCGTGAATCAAGCCCAGCAGCCGAAGCACCACCGCCAGCACGATAAATGCCCGATTCAGCCCTTTTCTTTGAATTTCCACGTCATTTCCTTCCCTTGTGATTCCTTACTTTCATTCTACCTTCCCCTCAAAAAAACTCAAGCGTTCTCTTTTTGAATAATATGATTTTGGCATTCCTAACAAAAGCATTCCAAATTGTTGTGGAACTTTACAAGAGGATTCCGCTGCTTGCGCCGTCCGGGCAGCAAAAAAGACTGCCCGCACTCGGCAGGCAGCCTTGCTTCTGGTAAGCCCCTCATCAATATCGGTAGTTATACTGATAGCTGCTGAACCCATCCATGATCGACACGCCCATCACCATCCCGACAATCGACAGGATAACCACCACCAGCACCATTCACCAGTAACCGCGCGCAAAGTTGCGGCGGTTCAGGTTGTCGTCATTCAGCGCAAAGACGATGGCGAGAATCCAGCCAATGACCGGAAGCGTGAACAGGAGGCCATAGCCCACATACGCCCACGGCGACAGCAGTCGATACTGATTGTTTTCGTTTTCACTCATGCAAAAAGCCTCCTTTTTCATCAGGCGGATTTGTCCGCCGTGATACCCCTTTCAGTTTTCCCTTACTCCTGATAGTCCTGCAGCGACACCGACACCATCCGGCTCACGCCCTGTTCCTCCATCGCCACCCCGAACAGGCTGTTGCAGCGCTCCATCGTCCCCTTGCGGTGCGTCACGACGATAAACTGCGTTCCCTTCGAGTATTCCTTCAAATAATCCGCGTAATACCCGATGTTCGCATCGTCCAGCGCGGCTTCAATCTCGTCCAGAATGCAGAACGGCGTGGGCTTCAATTTCAGCATCGCGAACAGAATCGCAATCGCCGTCAGCGCGCGTTCCCCGCCGGAGAGCAGCGACAGGAGCTGCAATTTCTTTCCCGGCGGCTGGGCGTTGACCTCGATGCCGCAGTTCAGCGGGTCGTCGGGATCCATCAGCTTCAGTTCCGCGTGACCGCCGCCGAACAGGCGCGTGAACGTCTCGGCGAAGTACCCCTGCATCTTCGAGAAGTTCTCCACAAACGTCGACCGCATTTGAATCAGCAGCCGCTCAATGAGTTCGCGCAAGTCCATTTCCGCGCGCTTCAAGTCCTGCTGCTGGGTGGTCAGGTCGTCCACACGCGCCTTGGTTTCGGCGTATTCCTCCACCGCCCCAACGTTGACCGTTCCCAGCGCGCGAATCTGCCCTTGCAGCTCGGCGGCGCGGCGGTCGCTTTCCTTCTCGTCGAACGGCGTGCGGCGGAATTCCTCTGCCCCGGCGTAGGTCAGCTTGTAGGTGTCCCAAATGCGGTTTTGCAGATTCTTCTGGTCGCCCTCGATGCGCGCCTTTGCCAGCTCGGTCTTGTGCAGCTTCTCGCTGTCGCGGTTGTAGGCTTCGTGCAGGTTTTCCATGTCGCTGAGGATGTCGCGCAGGTCACTTTGCGCCTGTGAACGTCGCTGCTCGATGGCCTGCGCGGCGCTCTCCTGCCGCAGCTGCTCCTTCTGGCGGCGGGCGGATTCGGCTTCCTCGCGCTTCATTTCGTTTTCATCGACGGTGTCCAGTTCGTCCATCTCGTGCAGCAGCTGTTCGCGGCGCTCCTGTTCGCGGAGGATTTGCGCCTGATCCTGCTGCGCGTGGGCTTCGTCGCGCTCCAAGTCGCTCAAGCCGTGGCGCAGGTCGGACAATTGCAGCGTGCGCACCATCAGGCGGTCATTTTCCGCGCTGGCTTCCGCGCGCGCCTTGATGAGCGCGTTCTGCATCTCGATGGTCTTCTGCTCCATCGCGCTCTGATCGCCCTGCGCGCCCGTGCGCTGATGCTCAATGTTCTCCAGCTGCTGGCGAATATCCTCCAGCGACTGGTGCAGCTGCACGCGCGCCTGCTCGGTCTCCCGCATCCGCTGCAAGTGCGCGTTCAGGTCGGCGAACGTGCTTTCGCGGCGCGCCTGTTCGCGGGCGACGGCAATCTCCTGCTGATGCAATGCGTTCACCGCGTCGCTGACCTTCTGCCGCTTTTCCTGCGCCGTCTGCTGACGCTGCGTCAGTTCCTGACGGCACTTGTCCAGTTCCGCGCGCCCGGTTTGCAGCTTCGCGGTCAATTCCTTCAGTTCACGCTCGCGGCTGAGCAGGTTGGACACCTTCGACTGCGCCGAACCGCCCGTCATCGAGCCGCCGGAGTGCATCACGTCGCCTTCCAGCGTCACCAAGCGAAACGCGTGATTGCCCGCGCGCATAATCGGAATGCCGTGGTCGAGGTTGTCGGCAATCACCGTGCGCCCCAGCAGATTTTCCACAATGCCGCGATATTCCGGCGCGCACTGCACCAGTTCGCTCGCCACGCCGAGGCAGCCCGGCAGCTTCAACGCATTGCGCTCATTGCCATAGAGCGTTTTGCCGCGGATGGCGCTCATCGGCAGGCACGTCGCGCGCCCCAGCCGATTCTGGCGCAGGTAGTTAATCAGTTCCTTCGCCGTCTCTTCGGTGTCGGTGACAATGTTCTGCTGTGCCGCGCCCAGCGCCATGTCAATCGCCGTTTCGTACGCCTGCGGAACGGTCATCAGCTGCGCCAGTACGCCCTTGACGCCCGTCAAGCCGCGCTGCTTGGCGTAGGTCATCGCGCGGCGAACCGCCATGTTGTAGCCTTCCATGTCGCGCGTCATTTCGGTCAGGACGTTATGACGGCTTGCCGCCGCCTGCATATCGGCGGATTGCTTTTCGACATCCGCGCGCAAATTGGCATACGCGGTATCCGCCTCATCCGACGCTTGCCGTGCCTGCGCCAGCTTCTCCTGACACTGCTGCTGATGCTGATTTTCTGTTTCCAGCTGCTTTTCGACGGCAGTCAAGGCTTCCCGCAGGGCAGCTTCCTGCTCCTGCAGTGCCCCGCTGGATTCTTCAATCTCCGTCAAGCGCGTTTCCATCTGCGCCTGCATCGTGTTCAGGCGCGTCTTGTCGTTGCGCACATCGGACAGGCGGTTCATTTGGTCAATGACAGCGGCTTTCTGCGCTTCCAGCGCGGCGTCCGCTTCCTTTTCCTTCGCCTGCGCCTTTTCGGCGGCTTCCTGCGTCGCCCGGAGGATTTGCTCCGCGTCGGCAATCAGGCTGTGCTGCTTCTCCACGTCCGCCTGAATCCGTACATGATCCTTCTCGATTTCCGCCAGCCGCTCCTGGGCTTCCTCCTGCTCGCGGACGATGCGCTGGCGGTTCTCGCTGCGCGTCTCGCGGCGGCTTTGCAGGGCGGAGAGCTTCTTCTGCGATTCGTGCACATGCTCGGCGCATTCCATCAGTTCGGTGCGCGCCTTCGTGATGGCTTCTTCCAGCTGATCGATGCGGTTCTGCGTCTCGTCGCGGCGGGTGGTCTTGTCGGTCAGGTTGCTTTCCGTGTCCGCCAAAATCGTCTGGACAGTCAGCAGTTCACTTTCCAGTTCGGACAAGCGCGCCCGCGCTCGGTCGGAGCGAATCAGGAAGAGGTTCAAGTCCAAATCCTTCAATTCGGTGGACAGCTCCAGATACACGCGGGCGTTGCGGCTCTGTTCTTCCAGCGGCTTCAGGCGCTTCGTCAGCTCATCCAGAATATCATCGACGCGCTCCAGATTTTCCAGCGTCCGCTGCAATTTCTTGTCCGCTTCTTCCTTGCGCTCCTTGAACTTAACGATGCCCGCCGCTTCCTCGAACACCTGCCGGCGATCCTCGCTCTTGCGGGAGAGGATTTCGTCAATGCGCCCCTGCCCGATGATGGAGTATCCCTCTTTGCCGATGCCCGTATCGCGGAAAAGGTCAACCACGTCCTTCAAGCGGCAGGCGGTGCGGTTTAAGTAATATTCGGATTCGCCGTTGCGGTAGACGCGGCGCGTGACCATGACCTCGGCAGCTTCCATCGCCAGCGCATGGTCATCGTTGTCAAACACCAGCGATACTTCGCAGTAGGACAGCGGCTTGCGCTTCTGCGTACCGTTGAAAATCACGTCGGACATGCTCGCGCCGCGCAGGGTTTTCGCGCTCTGCTCGCCCAGCACCCAGCGCACCGCGTCGCCGATGTTGCTCTTGCCCGACCCATTCGGCCCGACGATGCCCGTTATGCCCTCATCAAAGACGATTTCCGTCCGCTGGGCAAAGGATTTGAAGCCATACAGCTCCAATTTTTTCAGCTTCATTTATTAACTCCCATAGCGGGGATGCCCGCTGGTTCATGGGCATTCCAATAAACACCCATAATAAGTATAGCACAAACCCTCTTCTTGGACAACTGCCGCCGCCTGATTTTCCATGCTTTTTCCCCTCCCTTTTTCCCTTCTACCCGTTGCAAAGGCGGGCATTTCCTGCTATACTGCAAGCAGATTCCTGCAAAGCAAAGGAGAAGCATTATGTTCCGTCCCCTCTGCGCGGAAAATCCGCTGCCCGCCGCTCGGCGCGTCTATGAATACCTGCAATCGCTTTCCGGCAAGTGCCTGACCGGGCAGATGGAAAGCCAATGGTGCCGCTCGACTGAGCATGAAATCAGCTATCTGACCGATGTCACCGGTCGTCAGCCTGCCATTCGAGGGCTGGATTTCATGGATAACGACTATCTGGGCGTGACGCAGCGCGCGAAGGACTGGTGGGCGCGCGGCGGCATTCCCACCATCTGCTGGCACACGGGCGCGGATTTCTTCTCCGGTTACCCCGAATGCCGCGAAAGCGAGCTGGACTGGGCTTTCGCTTTTGTGGACGGCACGGAAGCGAACCGCCGTCTGCTGGATGGGCTTGACCACGCCGTCCCCTACCTCAAGCGCTTGCAGTCAGATGGCGTTCCCGTTCTTTGGCGGCCTTTCCACGAGATGGACGGCGGCTGGTTCTGGTGGGGCCGCGGCAGCGCGGAGAATTTCGTGCGCCTGTGGCGGCTGATGTACGACCGCTACACGCATGTTCACGGTTTGCGGAATCTAATTTGGGTGCTGGGCTTCTCTGACGCGGCGGAGGATTTGCGCCCGTGGTATCCGGGGGACGACGCGGTGGACATTCTCGGCGGCGACAGCTACAAGGGCGGTGCGCAGGGGGATTTATACCGGCGCTGTGCCGCGCTTGCCCCGGCAGGGATGCCGATTGTGTTCCACGAGTGCGGACAGATTCCGACCCGCGCGGAAATGGACGCGGCGAATGCCCCGTGGGCGTACTTCATGGTGTGGCACACCAGCTGGCTGACGGACAGCAGCAAGGGGAACACGCCGGAGTCGCTGCGGGCGATTTACCGGGATAGCAGCTTTGTGACGCTGCATCAGCTGCCGGATTTTATCGAAAACGACGAATGATTGCTGAAAAACATGCAAGGAGGTTATTCTCATGACCCTTCACGAACAAGTCACCGATATTCTCGCCTCCGCTGTCGAAGCGCAGGAATGCGCGGGCATCAGCGTACTGGTGCGGCGCTGCGGAGAGGAAATGCTCTATACGCAGGCGGGCATGTCCGACGTTGCGTCGGGGCGGCTGATCCACCGCGACAGCATCTTCCGCCTGTACAGCCAGTCCAAGCCGATTACGGCCGCCGCTGTCATGCTGCTTGCGGAGCGCGGGCAGATTGACCTGATGGACGGCGTAGACCGCTATCTGCCGGGCTTCCGAAATGCGCGCGTCGTCGATAAGCAGGGCACGATTCGCCCCGCGACCCGCGCGCCGTGGCTGATGGAGCTGCTCGGCATGACGGCGGGCGTCTGCTACCCTGACAGCGACCCGGCGGGGCAGTACGCCGCGAAGGTGTTTGACGAAGCAACGCAGGAAATCCTTGCGGGCGGCGGCGTGCCGACAGTGGAGTTCTGCAACCGTCTGGGGCAGCAGCCGCTGTCCTTCCAGCCGGGCACGCACTGGCGCTACTCCACCTGCGCGGACATCCTCGGCGCGGTGGTGGAGGTCGTCAGCGGAATGCGCTTCGGCGAGTTCCTCCGCAAGGAGTTCTTTGAGCCGCTGGACATGGTGGACACCGGCTTCTACGTTCCCGAAAGCAAGCGAAATCGCCTTGTGACCGCCTACAAGCGCACGGAAAACGGACTTGTGCCGTGGACAAGCACCCACCTTGCCGTCGGTGTTTACGACCGCGAACCTGCCTTTGAATCTGGCGGCGCGGGGCTTGTTTCGACGCTGGAGGATTACAGCCACTTTGCCGACATGCTGCTGGCAGGCGGCACTTACGAGGGGCGGCGGATTCTCTCGCCCGCAACAGTCGCCTGCATGACGCAGCCGCAGCTGAAAGACGCTGTTCGCCGCGATATGTGGGATTCGCTGGACGGGTACAGCTACGGGCACTTGATGCGTATTTGCGCTGAACCGGGGCGCATCGCCGGATTAGCTTGCGCGGGCGAATACGGCTGGGATGGCTGGCTGGGAACATACTTTGCCAACTTCCCCGGACAGCAGATGACGATTCTGTCGATGCAGAACACGGTTGATTCCGGTACGACACGGGTGGTTCGACAGATGCGCAACGCGGTTCTGGCGGCACTCAGCCGCGAAAATTAACCATAAAGGAAACGCGCTCAAGCCGGGGCGCAAAAAAAGGGTCAAGGGACAATGTCCCTTGCGGAGTCCAGAGGCAGCGCCTCTGGTGGGGCTTGGGGCAACGCCCCAACGGTTGGGCGTGTGACCATTCCAAAGGAAAAGTCAAGCCCGACACCTTTGTCGCAGGCAGCGAAGCGTCCCTGCGCAGTAACTAAAAAACTCCCGCTAATACTATTTCCAATTCACCTGCGCCATCTGCTTGCGCCTTTTCCGCTCTGTCGTCCGGTCGTTCCATTTAGCGTAGCGCTGCTACGCTGCATTCCACTCCCGTTAGCCAGAGCGAAAAATTCGCGGCGCATCTTGGCGCATTCTCATTTGGAAATAGTATAAAATCCAAGTAACATCCAGAGGGCGAAGGAGTTCAGAGGGCGACCGCAGACTTCGTCTGTTTTCATTGCCCTCTTGCTGCTGCTCTAAAGCCCATTATGGAGAAAAAATCAGCTTCAAAATCCATACTACTATAATGAGGAAGTACACACCATGCAATGCGGTGACTACACCTACCGCGCCATCGACACCGGCGCGGAAATCATGGAATACTACGGGCAAGGCGGCGAAATCACCCTTCCGGAAACGCTCGACAGCCTTCCCGTTGTGAGCGTCGGGCTGTGCGCGTTCATCATGCGCACCGACCTGACCGCCGTCACGCTCCCTAAAACGCTCCGCCACATCGGCGGCAGTGCCTTCGAGGGCTGCTCGGCGCTGACAAGCATCACGCTGAATGACGGGCTGGAAACCATCGAGTACCGCGCGTTCGCGTCCTGCGCCGCGCTGAGCGAAGTCGTGTTCCCCGATTCAGTGACAACCGTCGGCGGCGCTGTCCTTTCAGGCTGCACCGCGCTGAATAGCGTCCGCCTGCCGAACGCGCTGACCGTCCTGCCCATGCAGGCGCTGATGAACTGCACATCGCTGGAATTCTTGAATCTCCCGGACACCCTGATCCGCATCGACCACGAAGCCCTGCGCGGCTGCACACACCTGACGGCACTCGCCATTCCCGCATCCGTGCGTGAAATCGGGCATGACGCGCTGACGGGCTGCTCCCGGCTGAACGCGCTGACCCTCCCCGCCCCCTTCAGCGCCTATGCGCGTGACCTGCGCGTCGGGCTGGGGCTGATGACAGAGGGCGATACGCTCATCGTCGGCTCGTATCTGGGACAGGCAGAGAAGGGCAGCACCTACTCGGTCATCGAGTACATCGGTTCGGATACGGAACTCATCATCCCCGCGTTCATCGAGGGCTGCCGCGTGACGAAGTTCAATCAGCGAATTCTGGAGGACATGGACAGTCTGCGGATTTTGTCCGTCCCGACGGGGTTTGTGGTTGAACCGACGCTGGTGCCGGAAGGCGCACAGGTGGTTGTGCGCCCGCAGGTTTAAGGTAACTTTCCATTTGCAAACACAGCTTTCACGGATGAAAGTTGGATAAAAAGGAGTGGTAAAGATGAAGAAACTGCTGAGTTTGCTGCTGATGGTGCTGATGCTGCTGGGCGGCGCTGCGTTCGCGGAGGAGAACGAAGAGGACACGACCCCCGTCGTTGCGCCGATTGTCACGTTCAAGAGCGGATTCTACGTCGGGTATCTCGACCGCGAAATCAAAATCACCGTATCGTGCAAGAACAAAAGCAGCGCAACTGTGCCGGAGAAGTATCTGGAGCTGCGCAACCACCGCGGCGAAGTGCTGGAGCGTGCGTTCTGGCGCAATCCGCGCTACGACCTGACCTTCTCGGTCTATGTGACGGAGGATATGCTGGGCGGCAACAAGCTGTCTGTCTGGCTGGACGGCGAGAAAGTGAACGAAACAGATTCCTTCGCCGCGTTTTCGGACATCAGCCTGCCGCGCGTCACCCGCCTGACCCCCTCTGAGCCTGCTGTCGGCGTGATGATTGTTTGCAGCGGCGCATCAGAAAAGCAGCTGACTGACATGCTGAACACGCTGGACAAATACGGCGTGAAGGGGACATTCTACGTCACGGGCGATTTCGTGCGCCGCAACCCGGAGCGCATCCAGCGCATCATTGATGCGGGCCACGAGCTTGGCAGCCACGGCAACAACCTCATCAACATGACTGAAGTCTCCTACGCGCGTGTGCAGGAGAACATCCGCGAGCTGAACGACCTGTGCGAAGAGACTTTCGGCGTACGGCCGCGGTTGTTCTGTGCGCATTTGGGCGCGACGAACAGCATCGTCACCGCCATTGCCCGCGCGGAAGGCGTAGAGGACTGCCTGTTCGCAATCGACGCGTGCGACTGGTCGGACGCGTATAAGGATAAGGTGTATCAGATGGTGTACCGCGTGACGAGCGACCGGGTGACGAGCGGGTGCGTGGTGCAGTTCCATATCAATGGGTATCATACGGCGGAGGTGCTGGATAAGGCGCTGGATAATTGGATCAATGTGAAGGGATTGCGCCCGGTGACGGTGGGTGAATTGATGCAGCTGTCGGGGCGGGATTTCCCCCCGCTCCCGGACTACGGCGACTAAAAGAAGAGAAAGGGCTAATCGTACGGTTAGCCCTTCTTAACTTTTTTATCTTCCATCAAGCAGGAATTTTCGCCTGCAACCGCGAAATATCATTCTCGACCCCATGAATTTCAGCCTAAGGAGGAATTTTCCCATGTACGAAAAAGTATTTGCTTATCTGGATGCGCACGCGGAGGACTATGCCGCGCAGCTGTGCCGCTGGGTGGAAGTGCCGTCGGTGAAGGGCGAAGCCACGCCCGGTGCGCCGTTTGGCAAGGATGTGCGCCGGATGCTGGATGTGGCCATGGCGGACGCAAAGGCGTTCGGCTATGAAACCCGTGATTTCGACGGCTATGCGTGCGATATCACCCTGCCGGGCGAATCGGAAGAAGCCATTGCCGTGCTGGGACACCTCGATGTCGTTCCGGCGGGCGACAACTGGGCGACCCCGCCGTTCACCGCGACGCGCGTGGGCGACCAGATTTTCGCGCGCGGCACGAGCGACGACAAGGGGCCGGCGCTGGCGGCGCTGTATGCCATGAACGCCATCAAGGCAGCGGGAATTCCGCTGAAGAAGTCCATCCGCCTGATTCTCGGCTGTGACGAGGAATCCGGCTGGGAAGACATGGCGTATTACTGCGCGCACACGGAAATGCCGGAAGTCGGCTTCTCCCCGGACGCTTCCTTCCCTATCATCAACACCGAAAAGGGCATGATTCACGGCTTCTTCACGGGCAAACTCGCGGAGGACGGTCTGCAGGTCAAGCAGCTGTGGACGGGTGAGCGCGTGAATGTCATCCCCGGCGAATCCAAGGCGCTTATCGCGGGCGGTCAGGAGGTTGCCGACAAGGTGGCGGCCTATGCCGAAAAGACCGGGCTTCCCTACACGGCGGAGGTGACCGCGGATGGCGTGTGGGTGACGGCGGAGGGCATCCCCGGACACAGCGCGTACCCCGAAGGACGCCGCAACGCCATCGGCATGATGCTGGTACTCCTGCGCGAGATGGGCGTGACCGGCGCGCTGAAGACGCTGGCGGACGCGGTCGGCATGGAGCACGACGGCGCGTCGCTGGGCTGCGCGTGCTCGGACGAAATTTCCGGCGCACTGACGTGCAACATGGGCATCCTGCATATCAAGGACGGCAAGGTGACGGCGTCGCTCGACCTGCGCTGCCCCATTGCGGCGGATTTGTCCGCGCTGACGAACGCGATTCGCGCGCACCTGCCCGGCTTTAGCGTCGATTCGCTGGAAATCAAGGAACCGCATCACGTTCCGGCAGACAGCAAGCTGGTGCGCTCGCTGCTGGACTCCTACACCGAGGTGACGGGCGAACCCGCCGCGCCGCACGCTACTGGCGGCGGAACGTACGCGAAGGTGCTCAAGCAGGGCGTTGCGTACGGCGCAGCATTCCCGGAGGATGAGGACTTGGCGCATCAGGCGAACGAGTACATCCGCGTGTCGCAGATGGTCAAGGCGATGAAGATTTATGCCGCGGCGCTGATGAAGCTGGCAGCGGAATAAGGGGTACAGGCAAAACAGGCTATGGCGAATGGGTCATAGCCTGTTTTTTATTGGTTCTTCACGGAATCTTGGGGGGAAAGAGCAGCTTGGGGCGCGTCTGCGGACGCGCAAAGTTACTGGCAGGGTCGCTTCGCTGCCTGCACCTTTGTTGGCGGCTTCCTTGGGATTGGTCGGACGCGGAACAGTTGGGGCGTTGCCCCAAACCCCACAAGGGACGC
>ENA-OPWR01002385-OPWR01002385.1-human-gut-metagenome-genome-assembly--contig:-NODE-2385-length-12895-cov-2.244470_pt1 | contig 12895 bp, 9 predicted proteins | sample MGYA00241507_ERZ502006 | MGnify/ENA primary metagenome ERZ502006 (study PRJEB25962, sample SAMEA2043041) | human gut metagenome | biome: human gut; feature: human-associated habitat; material: faeces...
TTTCCTCCTTTATTTCTCTTCTGCCGAAATTCCCTTGCCATGTTCTCTTGCCACAAAAGTCAGCCTTCCACTGTCTGGCTTCGGTGCATCCTTGGTGTATGCATCATAAACTGCCAGCGGAATCAGTCCCGCCTTTTCAAGCAGTTCCCGGATTTTTTCCGGCTCGTAGGCCTTCTGGTAATGAATCTCCTCGTCTCTCTCATAAAGACCGTCTTCTCTTGGAAGAAACAGAGTCAGGTCATAAACGTTGATCCCTGTCTCCTCGTCAAATTCATTTTCCCAGATAAAGCTTCCCTCTTCCCGGTTCTCCGCAATGGTAGTATTTCCAAGCATTTCCCGGTATTTATACGGGGTGTTCATATCAAATATAAAAATTCCATCCGGATCAAGATAATTATTCACCAGTTTAAATACAGTAAGAAGATCTTCTTCCTCTGTAATATAATTCATACAGTCACAGACGCTGACGATAGCCCGCACTGTTCCGTAAAGTTCAAACTCCCGCATATCCTGCTCCAGGTAAAGGATCTCATGGCCGGACTCTGCCCTTTTTTCCATGGCCTCGCCCAGCATTTCCTCGGAATTATCCACGCCGATCATATCATAACCGGACTCTGCCAGAAGTTCCGTCATCACTCCGGTCCCGCAGCCAAGTTCCAGCACGATCCCGTCTTCAATTCCGTATTCCTTAAGGCTTCCGATCAGATATTCCGCCCATTTTTCATATTCCACATTGTCCATGAAGATATCATAAACTCTGGCAAAATCGCTGTATGCTTCCATAAAAACCTCCAAATATTTTCCGGGCGTTTCATCGCCCGCAGCGTTCACATTATACCATGTCTTCCTGTATAAGTATACGCCTCTGACATAATATGACACAAAAAATCCGGGACCGCAGCCACAAAAGCTGTGATCCCGGATTTCTTATCTAACCGAATCTCCTGCTGCTCCAGGCTTTACTGTACAGGCATATAGTATACGTCTGCAGCCTCACCGTGCCAGTAGAAGCTTGTTCCATCCTCTTCATATACATCACAGTCATACTGAGAAGAGAAGGTGAAACGGTTTCCTTCGTTATCCATCCATGCACCGTTTCCGTCCGGAACGATAACACGTGGTTTACCATCGGAGTTTCTGTAAATAGTTCTTGTCTCATCTGTGTTGCCAAGCTGCTCATCTGTAAATCCGCCATTTACAATAGCACCGGAGGAGCTGCTGTCAGTGGATGCAGTTCCATCGGAAGAACCGTCAGATGTACTGCTTCCGTCTGTAGATGTTCCGTCAGATGCTGCACTTCCGTCTGTAGATGTGCTTCCGTCGGCAGCTGCAGTTCCATCTGCTGCTGTTCCGTTAGAAGAAGCTGCTGCATTACCATCTGCAGATGCACTTCCGTCAGAGGAAGCTGCTGCATTACCTTTACCGGCAGTCTTGGCTGCGGAACCATTTGCCGCACTCTTCAGAGTGGAATCACCAAGGATTGCAAAGCTGTCGACAGACTCCTGAACCTTTTTCAGAGCATCCTCTTTTTTAACAGATGCCACAAGGCTGTAATACTCGCTGTCATTTACAAAATATTTATTGATGGCATATACATAACCATCACTCTTGGTTGTATCTTTGTATTTTACGGTGTAGGAATAGATATTGATTCCATCTTTCTGGTCTGACTTATAATCCTGGATCTCAAAATCGGTTCCATTGACCATGTTCTCTGCCTGTGTCATGGAAACGGCCATATCCTGTGAATTCGGGATTACCGCAGACTCCAGATCTGCACCAGAACCGTGAAGGATCAGAATTTTACCCTGATCCGGAGACTCAAAGCTTAACATATCTGTCTCATCGGATTTATTAGCCCAGGTTGCATCCGGAAGCTTAATCGCTACGGATTTATCCTTGGATGTGTAGGTTGTGTTCTGTGCATCTGCCGCAACAGTCGGTGTAGCTGTCGCTTTCTTCGCAGGTGTAGGAGTAGGAGTAGACTCCACAACCACGCTGTCCTCTTTTCCACCTCCGAAACTACATGCAGTCATGACACCAGAGAGAGCAACAGTCATAGCTAAAAGTGCGATAAATTTTTTATTCTTCATAGTATCCTCCTCATAATCATCATCAGTCACAAAGTGTGTCCGGAATATTCGCTCCTGAACACACTCTTTGCTACATTTTACGATTTTATTACAACTTTGTCAATTGATTTCTCCCTGTACTTTATGAATATCCTGTAAACAAATATCCCATTCCGTACAGAATTTTTCCTATATTATAATCTCCCCAGATGTGCCTATCTTATTCTATTCTGCTTCTGATCCTGTATTTCCGATTTTACACTACCTCTGCGGAATTTCTGTTTTCTTTTAATCTGTCCCTCTTTTTTTTTCGATAATTGTATCTTTATTCGTATACACTCATGTTGTAAAGTATATCCAACCAAAAACATATGAAAAGAGGACATCTATATAAAGATGTTTTCGGGAAAGGATTCATAACTATGGAAAAAGCAGTTCAGACATCTCAGGGAACCGATCAGGAACTTTCATCTGTTCAGTTTCTCACCATCACAGCCGTATTTGTTGCACTGACTTATATCTTCACAGCATTTATTAATGTCAAGCTTCCAATTGCAGCCAACGGCGGACTGATCCACCTTGGAAATGTACCGCTCTTCATCGGTGCCATTTTATTTGGAAAGAAAACCGGAGCCATCGCAGGCGGAATCGGAATGGGCTTGTTCGACCTTCTCTCCGGCTGGACCCTTTGGGCACCATTTACCCTTATCATCGTAGGCATCATGGGATTCACCGTAGGTAAAATCACAGAAGACCACAAACATCAGAACATGAAATGGTATGTGATCGCCATCGCAGCAGCCTGCGTGATCAAGGTTGTCGGTTATTATATCGCAGAAGTTATCATCTACGGAAACCCTCTGGCACCGGTATCTTCCATTCCCGGAAACCTGGTACAGATCGGTGTCGCAGCAGTTATCGTTCTCGTAGTGATCACTCCGTTAAACCTTGCTGCAAGAAAAACAGGATTAAAAAAATAGCCTATAGCAGTTCCATAAATTAATGCATCAATTTCTGAAACTGCTATAAGAAAAACAAGAGGTGAGTTTATGTATAAGATCATGACACCAGGACCTACACAGGTCGCAGAAAACGTCCGTCTGGCAAGAAGCCTGGAATGCACCAACCCGGATCTGGACGAAGATTTTGTCGAATTTTATAAAGAAACCTGTGAGAAGATCAGCGCTCTTCTCCACACCTCCAATGAAACCCTCATCTTAAGTGGTGAGGGTATTCTTGGTCTGGAGGCTGCCATCGCTTCCATGACTGAGCCTGGAGATAAGGTTCTCGTTCTCGACAATGGTATCTATGGAAAAGGCTTTGCCGATTTTGTTTCCATGTACGGAGGCAAACCGGAACTTTATACCCGAGATTACCGGAATACCCTCGATGTGAAGGAACTGGAAGATTTTCTTGCAGATAACCATGATTACAAATATGCAACCGTAGTTCACGGCGATACTCCAAGTGGTATGCTCAACGATGTCGCTGCCATCTGTCCCCTTCTTAAAAAATATGGAATCCTTACCGTTGTAGATTCTGTCTCTGCTTCTTTCGGCGAACCACTGAACATTGATGCATGTCAGATTGATATCATGTGCGGCGGATCACAGAAGGTGGTATCTGCGCCTCCGGGACTGACTTTTGTTGTAGTCAGCAGCGATGCAAAGAAGGCAATGACTGAAAGAAAGACACCCATTGCTTCTTTCTACGCAAATCTCACAACCTTTGCACATTATTATGAAGAAAAATGGTTTCCATATACCATGCCGATCAGCGATATCTATGGCCTGCGGGCTGCTATTGACAACATTGCCGATGATCCCGGGATCCTTACACGCCATGCCAAAATCGCCGCAGCCTCCCGAAAGGCCATTACAGGAGCCGGACTTAAGCTGTATCTCCACAGCGGCTATTCCAGCACTGTAACTGTTTTTGAAGTTCCGGAATGCACCACAGCCGCTGCGATCCTGGACGGAGTCAAAAAAGACTACAACATCATGCTTGCAGGTTCTTTCGATGTTCTCGCAGGCAAGGTCATCCGCATCGGCCACATGGGAAACAATGCAACTTTCTACAATGTACGTGAAGTTTTCCATGCTCTGGACGGAACCTTACGAAAACTGGGTGTTCCGCTTACCGGATCTATGGAAGAAATCTTCTGTGAAAACATGAAATAGAACAACTCTATTATATCTTTTGATTCTTTATCAAAAAAATCATCAAAAAAACGCTGTAAAAGGACTCTTGCACCACGATTTCCCTTTACAGCGTTTTCTGTTACTTTCTATTCTGTTATTTCATACATATACAATTCATGAAGCGCTCTGGTTGCCGCAATATATCTGGCTCTCTGCACGATAGGGCTTCGGTCTGCTCCCGGAAATACCGAAAATACCTGGTCAAATTCCAGGCCTTTTGCCATATAAAAGGTGGTAACCGTAAGACCTTTTTTGAAGTTTGTACTGTCTCTGTGAAGCAGGGACAGCCGCTCCTTTGTATCAAATCCTTCTGCTTCCAGTTTTTTCTGAAGGATATAGTATGCTTCTCTTGCCTCATCTGCAGTTCTCGTTATCACCGCTGCTGTCTCGTAAGAAAATTCTTCCTGGCCTTCCGCACCGGCTGTCTCCATATCTGCCATTTTCATTCTGTCTGCTTCAGCTTCCGTCACTGCCTGCTTCTCCAGTTTCAGTTCCTTCACCACGCGCTCCAATGCCTCGATAAGCCCCGGAAATTCTTTTTCCTCCACCGGTTTTCCATGACGCTCAAACAGTTCCACTTCTGTGATCCCGGCAAGCTGATTTGCATAAGAAGCGATCTCAATAGTGTTACGGTAGCTCTTGTTCATCACGATCCTGCGGATATCTTTTCCAAAGATCTTCGGAAGGAATGTGAGTACATCCTGCTGATCCCCGTCCATGGTCTGCTCCCGGTCTCCAAGGATCGTCATCTTACATTTAAAAAGCTTCTGGATGATCAGATACTGGATCCTGGAATAATCCTGCATCTCATCTACGATCAGGTGACGGACACCACTGTCCTCCTGCTGGGTTTCCAACCGGTATTTCAGATACAGAACCGGATACACATCCTCATAACGAAGCTTTCTTTTTTCGTACTGTACCTGTGGAAGCGCCGGAAATCCCTCCTGCCTCAGGAAACGATTGTATAACACATAAAGATCTCTTGTCTCATACATCCGGTAAAAACGGCTCTTCACTGCATCCCGTTCTTCCTCCGGAAGGTCAAATCCCTTCAGCGTTTCCACCTCGTCAATGAAATACTCTGCCACTGCATCCATTCTGGAAAGCAGCGGGATATCCATAAATTTAAAGTAAAAGAGCTCGATGATCTCCTGCTCTTTTTTGACTACGCCACGATGTTCCACATCCCGGAAATTCATAAGACTGTCTTCCAGTTCTACCAGATACCCTTCCATGCGGTCCAGAAAATCCCGGGACTGTTTTTCCTTCAGAAGTTTCTCATCGCACAATCCTGCGATCTGACGCTCGATCAGATCGTAGCGGTCTTCGCAGTCTGACACTGTATTTTTCAGTCTCTTATAGGCAAAAAGATCAAAGCTCATCTCCCGGATATTCTCTTCTCCAAGCTCCGGCAGAATATGGGAAATATAATCCGAGAACACTCCGTTGGGTGAAAGCACCAGCACAGAAGAAGATTTCAGATTTTTCCTGTCATGATAGAGAAGATAGGCGATCCTGTGCAGGGCGATGGATGTCTTGCCGCTTCCTGCAGCTCCCTGGATCACCATGATCCGGTCCGAAGTGTTTCGGATAATGGCATTCTGCTCTTTCTGAATGGTACGGATAATGTTTTTCAGCTGTACATCTCCGTTACTTCCAAGCTCTGCCTTCAGGATCTCATCATCGATCTTCACATCACTTTCAAACTCATAGATCATTTTTCCACCACGGATCTTATACTGCCACTTGGCAGCAATGTCTCCATGGATTTCCCCCAGAGGTGCCTGATAGGATGCCGGCCCTTTGTCAAAATCATAGAACAGTCCGGACACCGGTGCTCTCCAGTCATAGATCAGTGGAAGGCCACCGTTTTCCTCCGCAAGGTTTGCAATTCCGATATAAAAGATCTCAGGCTCATAGTCGCCCTCATAACAGAAATCTACTCTTCCAAAAAATGGAGAATCCATCATTTTCCGGAACCTGCGGCGCAGCTCGATCTTCTCATTGCTTGCATTGATCTCATGGAGAAGTGCCTGCTGGTTATCAAAGTTCTCATAGCCGTACTGATCCATCTCTGTGTAGTTTTCCCAGTAGTACTCGTGCATCCCTTCGATTTCTTTCTGACCTGCTTCTATGGAATCATTCAGCTGAGTGATCCGGTGACGCAGAGTTTCTGTCACATGTGTAAGATATTCCCGTCCGTTTTTTACTGCTGCCATACGCCTTAATCCACCACTACCGCTGTTCCGCTTGCTGTAACCATCAGCATGCCATTGTCTGCGCCAAGCACCTCATAATCGATATCCACACCGATCACTGCGTTGGCTCCCATTGCTGCCGCACGCTGCTCCAGCTCTTTCAGTGCCTCTTCTCTGGCTTTCTGAAGCTCTTCCTCATATCCGGCACTTCTTCCGCCGAAAAAATTCCGAAGACCTGCGCCAAGGTCCTTGATAACATTCACTCCTGTGATCACTTCTCCGAATGCGATTCCTTTATATTCACGGATTGCTCTTCCCTCTACCGATGGTGTTGTTGTTATGATCATGGTAAATCCTCCCGTTTCTTTCATTTTTTATAGATACTCCGGAGCCTTTTTTGAAAGCCCTGTTTCAGAGTCCTTACTACAGAATTATACCTGAAAGCGGAACGGATGTATAGAGTAAAAAAGCGAAGCGGACGTTCGGAATCTGCTTCGCTCTTTTTTTATATAATAACACTTTGTCTTTCTATCAGCTTATGCCTGTGCCTCTTTTTTCTCGAACTGACTATTATAAAGATCTGCATAAAATCCTTTTCGTGCCAGCAGTTCTTCATGATTGCCCTGCTCGATAATATCTCCGTCTTTCATAACCAGGATCAGATCTGCATCTCTAATGGTGGAAAGCCTATGGGCAATGACAAAGCTGGTTCTGCCCTTCATCAGGTTATCCATGGCCTTCTGGATCTGCATCTCGGTTCTGGTATCTACGGAAGATGTGGCCTCATCCAGGATCAGGATCTTATTGTCCGCCAGGATCGCCCTTGCAATGGTGAGCAGCTGCTTCTGGCCCTGGGAAACGTTGCTGGTCTCCTCATCCAGAACCATCTGATAGCCGCCAGGCTGCTGCATGATAAAGTTGTGGATATGAGCCGCTTTTGCAGCTGCGATCACCTCTTCATCGGTTGCATCCAGTCTTCCGTAACGGATATTTTCCATAATGGTTCCGGAGAACAGCCAGGTATCCTGCAGCACCATTCCAAACATCTCACGGAGATTACTGCGATTGAAATTACGGACATCATGACCGTCAACCTTGATACTTCCGCCGTTTACATCATAGAAACGCATCAGAAGTTTGACCATGGTTGTCTTTCCGGCACCGGTCGGTCCTACGATAGCGATCTTCTGACCGTCATGCACATCCGCGGAAAAATCATTTACAATGATCTTATCCGGGTTATAGCCGAATTTTACATGCTCAAACTGTACATTTCCTTCCAGTCCCTCAATAGAATCCGGATTCTCCGGCTGAAGTTCTTCCTCCGGCTCCTCAAGAAATTCAAATACCCGCTCAGAAGCTGCCGCGGAAGACTGCAGAAGGTTTGTAACCTGTGCGATCTGCTGGATCGGCTGTGTAAAGTTACGGATGTACTGGAAAAAGGACTGAATATCTCCAACCTCAATGGTTCCCCTGATGGCAAAAACGCCTCCAAGAAGTGCCACCATCACATAGCCAAGGTTTCCTACAAACTGCATGATCGGCATCATCATTCCGGAAAAGAACTGGGATTTCCATGCAGACTCATAAAGCTTTCCGTTATCACGTTCAAACTCGGTGAGAACATCCTGCTCTTTGTTAAATACACGTACAACATCATGTCCGCCGAAGTTTTCCTCAATCTGGCCGTTAACTCTTCCCAGATAATCCTGCTGTGCCTGGAAGTATTTCTGGGAATGCTTCATTACCTTGTTGATGATAAGCATGGAAACCGGCAGGATCAAAAGTGCTGCCAGTGTCATCCATACATTGATAGACAGCATCATGATAAAGACACCGATCAGTGTTGTCACAGATGTGATCAGCTGTGTCATACTCTGGTTCAGGCTCATCTGCAGCGTATCCACATCATTGGTCACTCTGGAAAGGATCTCACCGTTGGTACGGCTCTCAAAATAATTCATAGGAAGACGGTTGATCTTCTTTGAAATATCTTTTCTCAGATTATATGTGACATCGTTGGAGATACCGGTCATTACAAATCCCTGTATAAAAGAAAACAGTGCACTTGCCAGATATAATCCAAGTGTCCACAGAAGGATCATTCCGATCTTCTCAAAATCAATTCCGCCGGTTCCGTTAACCTTGGCAACCAGTCCTTTATAAAGCTCTGTGGTTGCTTTTCCAAGGATCTTCGGACCTACGATATTAAATACCGTACCTGCTACCGCAAATACGAACATCAGCATAAAACGGAATTTGTAGCGTCCCATATAACGGAACAGTTTGGCCATTGCCCCTTTAAAGTCCTTGGCCTTTTCGGTGGGCTGCATTCCACGGCCTCCCATAGGCCCTTTTCGTCTTCTCTGCTCACTCATGCCAATTCCTCCTCTGACAGCTGACTCATTGCAATCTGACGGTAAACTTCACAGTTTTTCATCAGTTCTTCATGTGTACCGATACCTGCCATATGTCCGTCATCCAGAACAATAATCTTGTCAGCGTTCAAAATTGTACTGATACGCTGTGCCACAATGATTGTTGTTGCATCTTTTGTATGTGCTTTGAGTGCTTTACGCAAAGTACTGTCGGTCTTGAAATCCAGTGCAGAAAAGCTGTCGTCAAAAATAAATATCTCCGGTTTCTTGGCGATCGCTCTTGCAATTGAAAGCCGCTGCTTCTGTCCACCGGATACGTTTGTTCCGCCCTGAGCGATCGGAGAAGCATATTGCTCTGGTTTCGCATCAATAAATTCTGTTGCCTGAGCAACCTCTGCTGCTTCTGTTACTTCTGTTTCTGAAATATCAGTCTTGCCGTAGCGGATATTGGAATCGATCGTGCCGGAGAAAAGGACTCCCTTCTGTGGAACATATCCAAGTCTGGATCGTACTTCTTTCTGAGTCATTTCACGAACATCCACTCCGTCGACAAGAACACGGCCTTCTGTCACATCATAGAAACGAGGAATCAGATTGATCAGTGTGCTCTTTCCGCTTCCGGTACTTCCGATCACGGCAATCGTTTCGCCCTTTTCTGCCTTAAAGGAGATGTCGCTGATGACGTTTTCGCCTGCTTCCGGATATGCAAAACTTACATGGTCGAATTCAACGGTTCCTTTGACATTCGCATCAGGCTGAACCGGGTTTTCCGGATCTGTTACGCTGACCTTTGTCTTGAGTACATCGTTGATACGAAGTGCTGCAACATTTGCTCTTGGGAGCATGATAGACATTGCTGTGATCATCAGGAAGGACATGATGATCTGCATTGCATACTGAATGAATGCCATAACATTACCAACCTGCATGGTTCCGTTGTCTACTGCATGGGCACCACTGTAAATAATAAGTACAGATACACCATTCATGATCAGCATCATAATGGGCATCATAAAAGTCATACATCTGTTGACAAACAGGTTTGTTTTTGTCAGATCCAGGTTTGCTTTCTCAAAACGATCTTCCTCATGCTTCTCACGGCTGAATGCGCGGATAACCGGGATTCCGGTAAGGATTTCCCTGGTTACCAGGTTCAGACGGTCAATGAGAGTCTGCAGCCTGGTGAATTTCGGCATTGCAATCTGGAACAGTACAAAAATAACAATCAGAATGATGGCTACTGCGGCTCCAAGGATCCAGGTCATGGAGGAATCGGTCTGGAGAACCTTGATCACGCCTCCGATGCCAAGGATGGGCGCATACAGAACGATTCTGAACATCATGGTCATAACCTGCTGTACCTGCTGCACATCGTTGGTACTTCGCGTGATCAGGGATGCAGTGGAAAATTTATGATATTCGTTACTGGAGAAATGAATAACCTTGCGGTATACATTATCTCGCAGATCATGTCCAAGGGCTGCTGCCACTCTTGCTGAAAGGAAGGTAACACTTACAGCGGTCAGCATGATCACCAGCGCCATCAGAACCATCTGGATTCCGGATGTCCGGATGTAATTCATCTGAATTGCGTCCGAATCCTCGCCCATAGCTTCGTATTCTGTTTTTACACCACTGACAGCGGCCTGTGTAAGAATGGATTCCGGCATGTCGGAAAGCTTCTCATCTGCAGCCTCCAGCATCTGTTTTTTTGCATCCTCCGGCATTGCTGACAAAACCTGCATTGGGTCCGTTCCTTCCGGTACCTGCATCTGGGAAAGCATTTTCTGGCTCTCTTCACTGCCAGAGGTAAAAGAGGTGTACATCATCAGAGGTTTGCACAGAAGATCGTTTAATTCCTCACGTTTATCCCCTGTAATGCCATCTTTCAGTTCATATGTGTCTCCATCCAGGACATAAGAGTCCTGAACTTCTTTCTGTGTGTCTTCGTCCATAAAAATATGCAGATTTTCCATTGTGCTCTGACGCATTTTTTCCGGAACACCATCTGGTATTCCCCCCTGCTGGATCCCTACGTTAATTACCTTGGAGGTATAATCCGGCAAGGACAGATCACAGTATGCCTGCAAAAACAGCAGTCCAATGATCAGGACGATGTAGCCTGCTGATTTTTTCAGATACTTCATTAATTTAATCATGCTTGGGTTGTCCTTTCTACATTTTTTCAAAGCATCCGGGCTTTTCTGCCTTTTGCTTTGTTTTTCAGTTTCCTGTGCTACTTTTTATTATGGCAAAAATGTCCCATGCACATTTCTTCCGGTGAAAACTCTGGTGCTGGCATTGCCGCAATATTTTCCTTAATCTGTATGCAGAATCGTTTCATCAGACATAACTCACTTTCGGAAAATCCTGTCAGAACCTGTTTTTCTCCTTCCTTTACCATTCGCATACCTTCATTAATTATTGCTTTTCCTTCTTCTGTAAGATAAATCCGGCTTATGCGTTGATCTTTTTCATCCTGTTTTCGAACTATAATACCGATTTTTTCCAGGCGTTGGATACTTACGGTAACAGTAGGCGGCTTCACGCCTAACTGGCTGGCCAGTTCTTTCTGGCTGCATCCGTCTTCTTTCCACAGAACAGCCAGAATAGGCATTTGTCTTGGATGGATTCCCAGACCTTTTAATTTACCAAAGCATTTTTCCACATACATGCGGCTGATTTCCATAATCAGACGTTGAATGCTTTTCTCATTGTCGTTTTCCAAATTCTCACCTCACTTGCTGTCTGAAACTGAGATACAGGCTTTGGAGTGTGTATCACAGTTTCAGGTTCCTGTTCAGCTTTCTTATATTAGTTAGCCGACTAATTTTATAGTTTACACTTTTTCACAAAAAGCGCAAGTGTTTTTTGTGCAGTTTATAATTATTTTAGATTTAGCTTTGATATTTCCAATTTGTAAATATTCAATTTTATTTTGCCTGGCTAATTTTTTTCATCTCAGGTCGAATAAAATTTCCAATATTCTTCAAGCTCTATCTCTGCATAACTTCTTTATAAAATTCTATAAACACATTAATTGCCGGAGACCGCCATTTATTTTTGTGGAGCAGCAATTGTGTCCATACAGTTACCGGGCAGCCGGCAACATCCAGTCTTTTAATCTGTCCGTCTTTCACATATTTCTCCGAAATAAAATCCGGAAGAAAGGAAAGCAGGCTGCTGTTTTTTACCAGTTCACATATCTGAAGCGGATTTCCGATTTCAAGAACCGGACGGATTTCCAGTGATTGGGACGCAAGGGTTTCATTCAGTATTTTTCTGTAGCTCATGGCTTGTTCTGTTAACACAAACTCATTCTGAGAAATTTCACTTAATTTCCATGAACAGCCTGCAACAGGATTATCAGCCGCTACAATAAAATGTACCTGTTCTTCCTGTTCCGCACAAATAATAAAATCCGAATCATAAATATGCCTGTCCAGAGTAAAAACCAGATCTGTTTCGTTCTTCCGCAATTTATCAAACATCTGCTCTGTACCGTTTTCTGTTATCTCCACTTTTATTTCCGGATACTGATGATGAAAACGCAGAAAATCATTTTTAAAATATCTGCTGCAGACAGAACTGGACATAGACAACCGGATCTCGCCTTCAATGCTTTCAGCCGAATTCAGCGAATCGAGCATTTTTGCCTGTGCCTTCAGAATGTTTCGAGCCTGCTGCAAAACTAAAACTCCCTTTTCCGTAAGATTGATTTTATGATAATAACGGTCAAACAGCCTGACATCAAGTTCCTTTTCCAGTTGTTTAATCTGTGAAGAAACTGTAGACTGCGTATATCCCAGTTCCTTTGCAGCAGCCGAAAATCCGGAATATTCACATACTGCAATAAAAGTTTTTAACACATTTGTATCCATTTCTCGTTCCTTTCCCATATTTTTTTCAATATCAGCTAGCTTTTCGCCGCGACCAAGAGCATCACCCGCACGCCAGTTTCGTGAGTGAATTGAAGTACCTGTTACAATTAAGTCACCAACACCAGACAAACCGCTATAAGTTAAAGGTTCAGCTCCCATAGC
>ENA-OPWR01002389-OPWR01002389.1-human-gut-metagenome-genome-assembly--contig:-NODE-2389-length-12870-cov-2.779711_pt1 | contig 12870 bp, 10 predicted proteins | sample MGYA00241507_ERZ502006 | MGnify/ENA primary metagenome ERZ502006 (study PRJEB25962, sample SAMEA2043041) | human gut metagenome | biome: human gut; feature: human-associated habitat; material: faeces...
TTACCCATACGCTTCCTGAGGTCGGTCTTTCCAGTAAATTCAGACATCGCACCAGTGTACTTTTGCCTGCACCGGAGAGACCGATTATGCCGAAGATTTCTCCTTTTTCAATGGAAAAACTGATGTTTCTGGCTGCCTCTACGGTTCCGTTTTTCGTAGAAAAACTTTTACAAAGGTTTTCGACTTGTATCATCGGTTCCATTCGCCTGTTTCCTCCCGTCCCTGTGTTACAATTTTATTTATTCTGCATCCTTTGCTGCAGTATCTTCTTCTGCATCTGCTGTGGCATCCACTGCCTCTGCTTTGTCAGAATCTGCAGATTCTTCAAAAGGTACAACTGCTCCGTCATATGTCTCATTAATGTAATCTTTGATCTCGTCAGATTTTAATACGTCTACAAGAGCTTTGATCTTGTCGCTGTTCTCGTTTCCTTCCTTTACTGCGATTACGTTTACATATGTTTTTGCAGCTTCGGAATCAGAGGTCTCATATGCAAGTGCATCTTTGGATACAGAATAACCTGCCTGAAGTGCATAGTTTCCGTTAAGGACAATGTAAGAAGTCTCTTCTGCAACACGTGCTACCTGCTCAGCTGCAAGCTCAACGATTTCTACGTTGTATGGGTTCTCCTCAATATCGTTTACAGTTGCCTCAAGGCCAGCACCGTCTTTCAGTTTGATAATTCCGTTGTCCTGGAGAAGAAGAAGTGCTCTTGCCTCGTTTGTGGTATCGTTCGGTACTGCGATTGTGTCGCCATCTGCGATATCATCAAGGCTGGATTTTGTTCCAGGATAAATTCCAAATGGCTCGTAGTGGATTCCGCCTGCATTTACAAGGTGGGTTCCTTTTTCCTCGTTGAAGCTGTTCAGATATGGAATGTGCTGGAAGTAGTTTGCATCGAAATCGCCGCTCTCTACAACTTCGTTTGGCTGTACATAATCATCAAATACCGTTACCTCAAGGTCGTATCCCTCTTCCTCAAGGATCGGTTTTGCTGCTTCAAGGATCTCGGAATGTGGTGTCTCGGATGCTGCTACTGTGATGGTTTTGTCATCATCTGCTGCGAAAACAACGGATGTTCCAACGGTTCCAAGTACTAATGCTCCTGTGAGTGCTGCTGCGATTAATTTTTTCATAATAAAGTTCCTCCTCTTTTTTTAAAAATATATTTAGTTTCTACATTACAATCATTTTTTGACTTATTTTCTTTTATCCAGCTTGTTGGCGATCAACATACCAATAGTCTGGAAAATCTGTACCAGTACTACCAGAAGGATAACTGTCACCAGCATAATGTCTGTCTGCCAGCGGTTGTATCCGTAACGGACTGCAATGTCTCCAAGTCCGCCTCCTCCTACAGTTCCTGCCATTGCGGAGTAACCAAGGATAGTTCCTGTTACAATGGTAGCTCCTGAGATCAGGGATGTTCTTGCTTCTACCAGCATTACCCTAAATACGATCTGAAGGTTGCTTGCTCCCATGGATCTTGCAGCCTCGATAACTCCCGGGTCTACCTCATTTAAGGAAGACTCTACCATTCGTCCGATAAAAGGGATTGCCGCAATGGTAAGGGGTACGATAGTGGCTGTGGTTCCATAGCTTTTTCCTACCAGAAATCTGGTGAATGGAATGAGCAGGATCAACAGGATCAGGAATGGGATGCTTCGGAAAATATTTGCGATCACATCTAGGATCTTATATAGTACTGCGTTTGGCCGCAGACCCTCTTTGTCGGATACTTTCAGCAGGATTCCAAGGGGCATTCCAAATACATATCCGAAGAAGGTGGAAAACAGGGTCATATATAATGTTTCCCCTACACCTGCGATTATCATATCGGTTACTTGTTTCGTCCACATAATCAGTTCGCCTCCCCTATCTCAAGTCCACGTTCTGTAAGGAATTTCTTCATCTCCGGTACATTGGTACTGTCACTCATGAACTGGAGGATCATTTCTCCTTTGGCTACACCGCCTACGTTTTTGGTGTTTGCCTTCAGAATGTTTACAGGTTCGTGGAAGGTTAATATAAGGTTTGCGATTACTGGTTCGAATGCGGAGTTCTCAGAGAATACGATTCGAACGATTTCGCCGTCCTGGATTTCGGACTGGGTAAGCTTTTTGCTTTCTACGTCGTTTCCAGAATCCTTGCTAATCAGTTCTTTGGCTACCTGTGATTTTGGGTGGCTGAAGATTTCTTCTACAAGGCCTTGTTCTTTTACTTCACCGTCTTTCATAATTGCCACATGAGTACAAATCTCACGGACAACTGACATCTGGTGGGTAATGATCACAATGGTGATTCCGAATTTCTGATTGATGTCCTGCAAAAGTTCAAGTATGGAGGATGTGGTCTGGGGATCCAGAGCGCTTGTGGCTTCGTCACAGAGCAGTATCTGTGGATCGGAGGCCAGGGCTCTGGCGATTGCCACTCTTTGTTTCTGTCCACCGGAGAGCTGTGCGGGATATGCTTTCGCTCTGTCTGCCAGTCCTACGATTTCCAGAAGCTCCAGGGCTTTTGCTCTTGCTTCGGCTTTTTTCTTCCCCTGGATGTACAGTGGGAAGCAGACGTTTTCCAGTACGTTTTTCTGCATGAGCAGGTTAAAATGCTGGAAAATCATTCCTATTTTCTCTCGCTCTTTGCGGAGTTCTTTTGGGGAAAATTCGCTGAGGGATTTTCCGTCTATCAAAACTTTTCCTTCGGATGGTACTTCAAGAAAGTTCATACATCGTACCAGGGTACTTTTTCCTGCACCGGACATTCCGATGATTCCGTAGATATCTCCGGTTTCAATGGAGAGACTTACGTGGTTCAGGGCTTGTACGGAACCGTCTTTGGTTTCGAAGGTTTTGCTCACATCTTGGATTAATATTGAAGACATGTCTTTCCTCTTTCCTTTAAGTGGTGTTTCATCGTCGATATGGTTACTATAACACAATTGGAGTAAAAGTGTTAATTCATAAAAGTTAGGGCTAGTTATAGGGTAAAGCTATAGCTAAAGTGGACGCCAGCGGGGGAGGGATAAATCACGCTCGCCGTCGCAACGTTCTGGTGAGCTAATGACTAACTGCGACTAATGCGCTCGGGAGAGCCCTCTCGCATAAGTCTCCGTAAGTCATGGATCTCACCGCCACTAAGGGCGCTCCTTAAATGGCTCGCTTAGATTTATCCCTCCCCCACTGGCTGTGTACTGGGTATTGGGCAGTTGAGCGCAGCGGACGTTTGGGCGGGAAGGCGCTGCGCTGTTTCCGCCCAAACTGAAAGTGGGGGGATGTAGTGGGTGGTTAGGTTCAGCTTTAGTTCCAAATGGAAGTTTATGTAAGTATGTGGATTATCGTAATGCTTTGTCTTTGTATTTGGCAATTTCTTCCAGGTACTTCTGTCCTAACTTACTGATCGTGGTGCCTTTTCTTGCAAGGTAGCCGATGGTCATGACCTCGTCGGAGTCAAGCTTTACGGCGCAGTAGTCGGAGCCGTTTAGTTCTTCGCAGATGATTCCGGAGCAGAGGGTGTAGCCGTTGAGGCCTACCATCAGGTTCAGGAGGGTGGCGCGGTCGTTGGCTTTGATAAGGCGTTTGTATTCGTAGGTGCTCAGGACTTCTTCGGCGAAGTAGAAGGAGTTGTAGGTGCCTTGCTCGAAGGAGAGGCAGGGGTACTCGCGAAGGTCTTCCAGGGTGATCAGGTCGCGGTCGGCAAGGGGATGGCCTTTCCACATGTAGACATAGATGCTGCATTCCAGAATTGGGTGGAATTCCAAATTGAACTCGTGGAAAAGTTTCTCAAGGACTTTGTGGTTAAAGTCGTTCAGGTAAAGGATGCCGATCTCGCTTTTGAAGTCTTTTACGTCGGTGATGATGTCGTAGGTGCGGGTTTCGTGGACGGCGAATTCGTATTCGTCCATTCCGAACTGCTTCACCATTTCCACGAAAGCATTTACTGCGAAGGTGTAGTGCTGCATGGAAACACTGAATTTCTTCTTGGTATGTTCCTTGGAAACGTATTTGGATTCGATCAGCTCGTACTGCTCTACCACCTGGCGGGCGTAGCCTAAGAATTCCTCGCCTTCAGGGGTTACGGAAATTCCACGGTTGGTCCTGCGAAAAAGCTCCACTCCGATTTCCTCCTCCAGTTCACGGATTGCTGAGGACAAACTGGGCTGTGATATAAAAAGATTCCGGGCAGCTTCATTCATAGAATTGGAATTCGCCACCGTAATCGCGTAACGAAGTTGTGCCAGAGTCATATGGATTCCTCTTTTCTGTATTGTTCTATTTTACAGGTATGCACCTGTGTTTTCTTATCATAATTAATTCCGACTAACAGCAAGTTTCCCTTGTATTCTTCCAGACTGCGACAGTATTCTTTCTCCTTAATTTGCTGGATTGCACCTTCTGCGTTTTTATCCCATTTTAATTCAACTACCAATGCTGGTTTATCTAAGAAGCGCTTTCTTGGAACATAAACAATATCTGCAAAGCCTTTTCCCCCTGAGAGTTCCCGGTGTACTGTGTAAAAATTACGTGCTGCATAAAGTGCAAGCGAAATGGTATAGCTAAGCGCATTTTCGTCATTATATTGGAGATGAGATGTTTCAAAGTGCGCCTGCCTAATGCCCTCTGCGACCTGCTCTTCTCTTCCCTGCCATATGGCTTGCAATGTATCTGCTGAATTTTTTAATGCTTTAGAAACTTCACCCCAATCAGACACAGCAATAGCGCTTACATATTCGGAACGAATCTCCTCATTTGGAATAAAAACTGTTTTATCTGCATAACGATACCCCAGATAGCCCAAGTGAATCAACAGTGTAAGTACATCATCCTCTGTTCTGAAAGTTGTCATATCATTTGTAAAGCTTCTGGTGTTCACTGGTACTGTTTCTCCGGCAATCATACTTAATATATCATCCCGGAGTCCTTCAAAATTCATATCAATATAAATCTGCAATGCCTCAAAAGTCTCTGTCTGATTCCAATAATTTCCCAGTTTTCCAAGGCGCATGCAGCTCACAACCGACTTCGGGCTGTATACAGATTCTACTTCTTCAAAAGAATAACCATCATACCAGTTTTTGATCTCATTAATATCCATCTGATACTTCTGGCAAAGTGCTTCTACTTCTTTTTCTGTAAAACCTACATATTCAGCCAAGGGGCCCGGATCAATCATTGAAAATTCATCGAACATATTCAGTGCACTGTGGGTTCCGTATTTCTTTATTGGCAAAATTCCCGTCATATAGGCAAGATAAATGTATTCTTTATCCTTAAGCAGATCACGCAGAAAATCAAGGTAAATCTCCTGCGCAGCCTTATCATGTTTGAACTCCCGGGAAATACAATCCCACTCGTCAATAATAACTATAAAAGGGCACTCACTTTCTGCAAAAATATCCTGCATAGTTTCCGCCAGATCATTTTCGTCATATAATTCCACATCAGGGTACTGTTTCTTCAATTCGCGGATTACTTTGCCTTCTACTCTCTCCAACAATGCCTTCACATTTGAACTTCTGCTCAAAAATTCCTGCATGTTCAGAAAAATGGTATCGTATTTATTCAAATGTTCCTCAAAGCTTTCATCCTTGGCAATTTCCAAACCGGAAAAGAGTTCTCTGGAATCACAGCCCTTACTGTAATAAGCCGTAAGCATATCTGCTGCCATAGACTTTCCAAAACGCCTTGGTCTGCTGACACATACACAGGACTGCAGCGTATTGACAATACTATTTGTATATTTTATTAATCCTGTTTTATCCACGTAAATATCCGAATTCACCGCTCTTTTGAATTTATTATTCCCCGGATTCAGGTAGATTCCCATAAGACAGCCGTCCTTTCTGCGATTTTGCGTTACCAATAAACAATAACAATTTTCTTCTATATTAACACAGCACTGCGATTTATTCCACTGAGGATTTTTGCCAGTCTTTAATACGAAAAAAGGGTGTATGACTAAAAAAGCCAAACACCACATTTCTATAGCCCGAGAATGGTACACAGCCTGACACCTTTTTGAAAAAAACTTTCAGCCGCATCCCTCCTCTTATTCTGTATAACTATTCCCATTCTCATCCGTCCAGGTTCCGTCGCCGTTGTCAATATAACCAGTACCATTATCATCCATATAGTAATAATCTCCATTAGTTGTTTCTGTAACTGTCACACCGTTTCCATTGGCATCTTGTAATACATGCTGCTCTAACTCGGCACCAAAATAATGGGTACTGTCATTTAAGGACTGGTAGGTCTTTCCATTTTCATCTGTAAAATAAACATCGTCATCGGTGCTGTATTCCATACCGTCAGCATCTACATATTCGCAGTCATAATTTTTGTAAATTGTTCTTTCTACAGAAACTGTATTTCCATCACTATCATACAGGGTGATTGTTGTGGTGGAAAGAATATCGGATGTAGCATCTGTTGTGGCAGCTGTGGCATTACCTGCTGTACTGGCTGTGGTATTCCCTGCCGCGCCACCTGTAGTATTACCTGCTGTGCTATTTGCGGTATTACCTGCTGCACCACTTGCAGTATTACCTGCCGTACCAATGGAACTTACAGTATTTGATCCCTTCGTGGATGAAGAAGCCTTTTTATTTGAAGATACTATATTTGCAGCAGAATCAGAGGCAGAATTTCCGGTATTTTCTAAAGTTCCAGCTGAACAACCACTTAATGTCACCGCAGCCATAAGTGCTATCATTTTAACCAGTTTCATTTTCATAGTAAAATCCCCTTTCATTTTCTACTTTTGTAGAAGTTGGTTATATACTACATCTGTAGAAATTAAATGTCAATCACTTTTTCTACAATCGTAGAATTATTTAGGTTTTACTTCTGATATTCTTAATTCCAGATTACGCCCCAAAATCATTCCCACAATTTGCATGCCCCCATTATGAAACCCTCATCCAGGCAAAAACAGGAAGGATGCAACTCGCCAAGAATTGCATCCTTCCTGTTTTAAAACTATTTGTTTTACAACTATTTCTTTTACAACAAGCCTTTTATATTTCATATTCGGCAAAAAAATTTTATCACAACCAAGAATATTACTCAAACTCTTCCTCGGATTCCTCACTGCTCTCCCCGCCCATCCGCACACGGATTCCGTTGATCTCTACGTCTTCCATAGGAATCACCAGACACTTGCGGCCGTCAATGATCTTGGTCTCCACCAGTTCCACTTTATCTGGTTCAACATGGATCACTACATCCGGAGTTTTGATCTCGAATTTACGGGTATTGGTAATATTAGAGGCTACCATGGTGGCTTTTTCACCGGCTACAGCCTCATACTGGTTATCAAAAGTTTCCAGTTTCTCGTCTTCTACACCGCAGTCCTCAAAGAGACGTTTCACCTCAGACTGAGTGAGCACAACCGGGTCTGGGGAATCTTTCTGTGCTTCAATGATCTCGTTCAATTTCTCATGGATTCCAATAACTGTGTCATACTGGCAGTCGTCACCAAGGGTTTCCTCCACCAGCATGTTGAAAGAATCACGCTGTCCGCCTGCGGAAAGCGGTGCTGTACATCCAAACACTTCGTCCACGAAAATGTCATGAAGCTGCTCTGCATTCTTAGAATAGTAGAGCATGCCGTGGATGTCTGTGCTTCTGTCATTAAATAATGGGAAAAGGAAGCCGTTCTCTGGCATTTCCACGATCCAGTCACGGATACGGTCCTGGATCAAATTTGCCTCCGCATTGTAGCAAAGACCTGCTTTAGACAGCTTCACTGGACAGATACTGCAAAGAAGGTGCTCATAAATCTCTTCAGAAGCATCATCCATATCGATTCCATCTGAAGTTCTTCCCGGGATATCGTACACAGCGTGTACCAGGATTATGTAGTAATTTTCCGGATAATCGTAATTTTCAATAATTTTGTCATAAAAGCTCTCGATTAAAGCGTCATCCTTCAGTTTACTGGCGCGGAGCTTCATGAGAAATTCGTGTTTGCCGCCCTCTTTTTCCTCTGCCAGTGGGAATTCCATATTCATCAGGTTCTTTCCAAGAGTACCAGAAAGGGTTTTCTTGAATATTTCAAAATATTTGAACATTTCTTCCTCCGAAAGGGAAAGGAATGCTTCTTTCAGTTCTGTTTTTTTATTCTTTTCAGCATCCACATAGCATCCACAAATTCTGGTAATGTTGCAGTTGGCTGGTGTCAGCTGTTTCTTGATTTCAGAAATTTCTTTTTTGTTCATTTATATATGTCCTCCAGTATTCCAGAAAATATGTTTTCAAAACCGATATCCCATCTCTGATATGAATTTGAGTCTGTTGCCTTGCTCTCCATTCATAAAGATTCTCTGAAAGTATTATCAGCTCCATGATTTCAGCTTTTTTATTTTAGCCTAACACTCCAGAAAATTTCAAGACTTACTTACAAGAACAATAAATCATGATTAATAGTCGTATAAAATAACTCCTTAAACTTCTCCATATCCCATGTCTGTCCCAGCGCCCACATCATTTTCGTTACAGACGCCTCCAGCGTCATATCATAAGACTCCAGCACCGGGAACCGTTCCTTGATGACTTTTCCAACCTGGTAAACTTCCATGTCACTTCCCTCATGGGTAACCTGGGTCGCCATACACACAGGCTTGCCAGCTTCAATCCAATGCGCGATCGCATCTATAAAATTATCATTTTCGTAATGAGGCAGACCGCCTACACCGAAGGATTCAATGATCAGTCCGGAATAAGATGGAAAAAGAGCATCCAATACTTTCCCGTCAATCCCTGGAATCAGTTTGAGCAGAAAAATCTTCTGATTCATCTCATGATAAAACACCAGTGGCTTGGTGGACTGGTCTTTGTCATCAATATAAAAAATGATCTTCTGATCGTGAATGGATGCAATATCCGGATAATTAATGCTGGAAAAGGCATTGTAGCTTTTGGAAAATTCCTTCTTTGCTCTGGTTCCTGCGATCACTTTTCCCCCAAACACAATGGAAATTCCATGAGCGCGGTCGTGAGAGGCAAAGCGGAGACTGTCCAGAAGATTGGAACGTGCATCTGTAATTGCCAGGTCAATAGGTTTCTGTGCACCGGTAATCACGATAGGTCTGCGGTTATTCTGGATCAGATAAGACAAAGCAGCAGCCGTATATGCCATAGTGTCCGTTCCATGGCAAAGCACAAAGCCATCATAAAATTCATATTTGGATTCGATCAGTCTGGCCAGCTTCAGCCAATGGTCTGCGCACACATTGGTACTGTCCAGGGCAAAAGGCTGAACGGTATCAATGGTGCAGAATTCCCGGGCTTCAGGAATATATTCCAACAGCTCATCTGCAGAAATCTGCGGTGCCAGCCCCTCTGCTGTATATTTGGAAGCAATGGTCCCCCCGGTTGCAATAAGAAGTATCTTTTTCATGTTGTCCCCCTGTGTAATTGTTATCCACATGTTCAATCTGCTGTACCTGCATTTTCTCAAACCTTACTTTGTAGCGAAAAGCTTTTTTTCATAAGTATTTTACTTTGTATAGACAAAGGGCCCGCCCGAATCACCCCAGGCAGGCTCTTTTATCATTTTCTCCACTTTATATAATCTCAATTCTTTCAGAAAACATTTTGCAATACATACGATATAACAAGTTTCGGTCTTTATCTCACTTTTAGTTCTCCTCAGTTGTCTCTTCTGCAGTATCCTCTGCGTTCTCCTCAGAATCAGCGCTCTCGCTGCTGTCCTCGGCCTTGCTGTCTGCACTGTTCGCTTCTGCAGTCTCGTCTGTACTGTCAGCGCTGTCTGTAGTATCAGCTTCCTCTGCGCTGTCGCTCTTTGCAGCATCTGTCTCAGCAGTATCAGCATCATCGCTCTCATCTGCTGCCTCGGCATCCTCAGAAGTAGTATCCTCAGTAGCATCTGTTGTATCTGCTGCTGCATCTTCACTTGTATCCGCTGTAGTCTCTTTAATTGTGAAACTGTGCTCATCTGTAATTGTCAAAGTAGAAAGCACCTTATCATTTACAGTAATATCAGCATCATCCAGCCATTTCTGAGTTGTCTCGGAATAGTATTCGCTGCGCTTGGTGTTCTCAAGGGACTCTTTCTTGGAAGCGGTTGCATCCTCGTCATTTACTTTGTCCATCCGAAGCACGTATACGCTGCTATCAGTCTCAACCAGCTCGCCGTAAACTTCGCCGTCCTTCAGAGTTCTCAGCGCTTCTACAACAGCGTCATCATAAGAATTGGAAATATCCTCATCATCACTGTCATTTGTGAAAATAGTTCCGGTCAGTCCGCTGTAAGTATCATCAACAGCCTTGGCTGTCTCGCCCATGTCTGCTGTCGGATCCTCTTTCATCTTATCCAGGATCTCCTGTGCCTGCTCCTTGCGGGTAGCAATATCATCATCGGTAAGGTCATCTCCACTGATGGAAATACTTACATAGCTGAAAGAAGACTGCTGTGCCTCCTCATCCGTTATGTTAACCTCAGCCTCATTGCGGATCGGATCGTAAATTCTCTGACGATAAGTCTCAAGCTCCAGAAGAGTCTTAACTTGGTCTTCGGAAACAGCAAGCTCCTTCAGAGTGTCCTCGTCATTATCCTGCATAAACTGTGCTGCTGCATCTGCAATAGCAGTCTCATCATCAGAAGTAACCTCAACACCGTAATCAGCTGCCTTCTCCTTCATGATGTACATCAGCTCAACCTGCTCCAGGAACTGTCCTACAGCCTGCTCACCGTATGTAGTACCAGCATCCTCATCTACTACCTGGCTCCAGATATTTCCTGCACTTCCCATAAAGCTCTTATACATAGCAACCGTCTGTGCCTGTGACTCACGTGCATACAGACTTACAACACCCATAGGAATGTCTGTGCCATCTACAGTTGCAACAGTCTTCTCTCCATCTATAGACTTACTTCCACATCCGGAAAGCATTCCAATTGCCATTACGCCACTTAATGCCACTACGGTTGTGTTCTTCACGATTTTCTTCATATTGATCACCAATTACCCTTTCACTGATGTGCCGCTTAGTCACCACGCACAGCCAGCATGATTTCCCAATGCGGACACGCTAATAAGAGTATAAAACTTTTTTCCCATGAGGGCAAGTAGAAAGGGGAAAATCTGATAGAATTCACACAATTTTCGCGAATTTCCATCGGATCTTCCCCACCCAGAGACTACTTTAAATCAAAATATCCGAAAGCATTCAACAGCCCAGCCGTCTACTACTTTTCGCTCTTTCCTTCCTCTTCCACCAATTCCATCAGTTCCTTTGCAAACACCGTCAGCGCCTGCACAATATCCCCCACTGGTGCAAACAGGAACTTCGGCTCTTTATCCGGTTTAAACTGCAGCTGTCTGCGGTACTTGGCAACCAGCGGCGGAATTCCTTCCGGGTTCAGATGTGCATTTTCGTAAAGGGTGATCCTGATCTCACGCTGCATCTGCTTGATTTCCGTAATGTAGCCCTGATGTGCCAGTGCTTTCAGTCTTGCAATAGCCAGCAGATTCAGCACTGCTTTCGGCGGCTCCCCAAACCGGTCGATCAGTTCTTCCAGCATATCATCATACTCCTGCTGGGACTCAATCCCTGCAATGCGCTTATAAATATCCAGCTTCTGGAATTCATTGCTGATGTAGGTATCCGGAATAAAAGCATCCATATTCAGATCAATGGTAGTCTCGAAGTCTTCCATAGTATGAATACCCTTTGCCTCTTTGACCGCCTCGCTAAGCATTTTACAGTAAAGATCATAGCCCACTGCGTTCATATGCCCATGCTGCTGTGCTCCCAGCAGATTTCCAGCCCCCCGAAGCTCCAGGTCACGCATGGCGATCTTGAATCCACTTCCCAGATCTGTAAACTCACGGATAGCAGAAAGTCGTTTTTCCGCCACCTCCCGAAGCATGGTGTTCCTTCGGTACATCAGAAACGCATACGCCGTCCTGTTGGAACGTCCGATCCTGCCTCGCAGCTGATAAAGCTGGGAAAGTCCGTACTTGTCAGAATCATGGATGATCATGGTATTCACATTGGAAATATCCAGTCCTGTCTCGATAATAGTAGTGGAAACCAGCACATCAATGTCCCCATTGATAAAATCGTACATAACCCGTTCCAGTTCTCTCTCGCTCATCTGTCCATGGGCAAAATCCACCCTTGCGTCCGGCACCAGTTTGGAAATCCGCAGGGCAACCTCATCAATATCTGTAACCCGGTTATAAACATAATAAACCTGACCGCCTCTTCGAAGCTCACGATTGATCGCCTCTCTTACCGTTTCCTCATCATACTCCATAACATATGTCTGAATCGGAACACGATCCATCGGAGGCTCTTCCAGGACACTCATGTCGCGGATACCGATCATACTCATATGGAGTGTTCGCGGAATCGGTGTTGCCGTTAACGTCAGTACATCAATATCTTTTTTCAGCTGTTTGATCTTTTCTTTATGAACCACACCAAAACGCTGTTCTTCATCGATGATAAGAAGTCCCAGATTTTTATATTCCACATCCTTCGAAAGTACTCTGTGTGTACCGACTACGATATCCACCTGACCTTTTTTCAGATCTGCGATCGTCTTTTTCTGCTGCGCAGCCGTACGGAACCGGCAAAGAAGATCTACTCTCACCGGAAACTCTTTCATTCGCTGAATAAAAGTATTATAAATCTGCTGTGCAAGAATCGTTGTAGGAACGAGATAGACTACCTGGCGGCTCTCCTGCACCGCTTTAAATGCGGCACGAAGTGCAACCTCTGTCTTGCCGTAGCCGACATCCCCACACACAAGACGGTCCATAATCTTGGTGCTCTCCATATCTTTCTTAGTATCTTCGATCGCAGCCAGCTGATCTTCTGTTTCCTCATATGGAAATAATTC
>ENA-OPWR01002390-OPWR01002390.1-human-gut-metagenome-genome-assembly--contig:-NODE-2390-length-12869-cov-2.014437_pt1 | contig 12869 bp, 11 predicted proteins | sample MGYA00241507_ERZ502006 | MGnify/ENA primary metagenome ERZ502006 (study PRJEB25962, sample SAMEA2043041) | human gut metagenome | biome: human gut; feature: human-associated habitat; material: faeces...
CCTGCCGTGGCTGCTATGGTTTTTCTAGTAGCTCCGCCGATCATGTACATTGTCACCAGCGTAGTGATAAAGCACATAAATACGGCCGCTCCAAAAGGAGACACATTCCGATAGATCAGTGGCAGATACACAAAGATCACGCAGAAAAAGGTAAACACAAGCCCGATACATCCTTTTATACCCTGGCGTCCGCCTATAGCGCACAGTGCCAGGAGATAAAGTGCTGCAAAAATGTAGATCACCCATTCCCTGTCCTGGGTGTACACACTGGCGATGGTGGTATCTCCAGCCACACTTTGCATCACGATTACTTTCATTCCAACTTTACATGCAGCGCCGAACAGGTAACCGGAGCTGCTGGTTATTTCAAGTTCCTCTCCTTTTCGGACACCGGTCAGCATACGCACACGAACCTTTTGCTCTCCCACACGGGTTCCGTTGTCCTCCAGATTATCCTGAAGAATTTCTGTCACTTCTGCTTTTTCAAAGGTCTGCCCTGTACGGACAACCAATTCTGTTTTGTCCACCTGGTTCAGTTGGTAAACAAAAACTCCAAATAATACAATTATTACTCCTAAGATACAGCGCCAGACTGCTTTTTGGGAAAAGCGAAGTCCGGCGTTGTTTTTATTTTGCATCTGATTCATTTTTATTACTCATTTCTGTCACTTATTTTCTTGGCTTCCAGCTCTTTTCACACTTTTTTCTGCGTTAAAAACGCTTACAGTAAGTGTTAAAAAGGGCTGTTTGCATATCTTTTACTGCAATTTATTTTGCAGTTATCTCAATTGTAAAGGTATCATCAATTGCCTCTACACTTCCGTCATCTGTAATCTGATAAGTATCAATGGTAAATTTCTCTGCATCCATTGTGATAATGGAATAGCTTGGAAGCCAGTTCTGGCTGCGGGCTGCAATGTAATCCTGCTGTGTGGAAACAAGCTCATAGTATTTGGAACCGGAAGCAGAGTTTGCAGTCATGTAAAGAGTTCCCTGTGGATCTGTTACGGTATTGCCGTCTACATCTTCAATGGTGTAGCACTGGTTGTCCTCTTTGAATGCGTCAAGTGCAGCCTTCGCTTCCTCGTCGCCGTCCTCCGGATTTAAAGTGATCTGCTCGCCAGTCTCAACATTTGCAGCGTGATCCCAGTCATAATCAGTTCCATCTGCATTTAACTGGAACTCATAGCTCTGGTGAGTCTGTCCGTCACCATAAAGAAGTTTAGAACGGCTGTATGTATGGTCATGTCCCTGAAGTACTACATCAATGTCATTTGCATCAAATACAGGAGTCAGCTGTGTACGAAGGATCATACCGTCTGTATCAGAATGGTCAAGTCCAGAACCGTAGATATCCTGATGGATGGTTACGATACGCCATTTTGCATCCGGATAAGCCTTTACAGCCTCTTCGATAGTATTCTGATGCTCTGCTACATTGTAATTGTTGGTATTCAGAACAATGAAAAGTCCCTCGCCATAGCTGTAATAATAGTCTCCGCCAGCTGCTGTTTTTCCATTTTCTGTGTTGTTCGGGTTATTGAAATGATATGCGTAGTCTGGATTCAGGGAATCATGGTTTCCAATGGTAGTTGCTACTGGAAGGCTTGCAAGTGCATCTGCGCTAAGATAAGAAGCATACTCTTCCTCTTTTGCAGCACCGGTTTTGTTTACCTGGTCACCGGCAGAGATTACAAAGTTTACGTCCGGGTTTTCTGCAAGTGCTGTATTTAAGGTACGATTCCAGGAAAATCCGTCATTTCTGGCTGCTGTGTTTGCTGCCCCATCATCTGGAACCAATTCAGCACCGTCCTGTGTCTGACCCTTGGAAGCGCCTACCTGTGGGTCACCAACATAGATCATTTTTACTGTGTCAGTGCTTTTTGTTGTATATTCAACAGGCTCTGTCTGCTCACCATTTTTCTCAACAGTATAATAGTAAGTGGTGTTTGGCTCAAGGCCTGTAACGGTTACATGATTATATTCGTAAGCTTTATCGCCGGTAAGATCCTGGTCAACATCTCCAGCCTCGCCTTCAAATGTATCCAGAGCCTCTTTGTCAGTTCCGAAATGAACAACCGGTGTTGCTGCTGCATCTGTTTTTTCACTGTACCATGCAAAGTTCAGTTCAGTGTCATCTTTTCCCGGGGTAAGAGAAACCTTTGTAAAATCCGTGGCAGTTGCATCCCAGTTTGCCACCCATTCGTCCCAGCCGCTCTCAGCTCCAACTACACTGCTGTCGGTATAATGCTCAGTAGCACCAAAGGCTGTGGAACAAACAGTTGTCATTGCAAAAACAGTTAAAATTGCGGCGATATATTTTCTTTTCATAATAATAAAATACTCCTTTCAGATGTAGGAAGGAAACTTGCGGGCCCTTATTTCCTTGTCCGAAAGGAGTATAGCATTCTAATTTTCAGAAAACAATAGTGTTTCCTGTCTTTTGACGCATATTTAACAGTACTGTCACATGTGCATTCTGTTCTTTTTTTAATTCTTTACACAGTTTACATTGTTTTTACAATTAATACTTTTATCTGGGTTTGACACGTATTTGAAAAAGGTTCTAATCCACTTTTTTCGCTTTCGGATATACCTGTGCCATCCGACCATCATCAAAATGTTCATCTACCCAGCTTTCAAAACTGTTTGCAGCTTCTATTCCATTGCTTCTGGCATTATAACGTGCCAGTGCTGCACTGGATATAATTCCGTCTGCAAGCATAAATATGATCAGAAGCCAGGTAATGATTTTTCCAATTTTTACCGGAATCTTCTCGATCAGCCTGGAAACAGGCGGATAGAATATTTTAAACCATGCCACTGCTGCAAATCCCCAGAAGAAACAGTACAAAAGATTGATTCTTCCACCAAGGTTAAACGGGATATCACTGTAATCCCAGAATACAGTTCCAAATACGATTTCTGTGAAAACACTGCAGATATATTCATAGGCACCGCCAAGAAATGTGCCCATCCAGAAAAGGAACTGCTGGGAGCGGTTTCTGTATTTGTAGAGAAGAGCTGTAACTGCTGCAATGGCAAGGCCCCACACAATACTGAAATCTCCCCACACCACACTGCTGCGGCTCATCCAGTATCCAGCTGTAATCCGGCAGAAAATAGTCTCTGTAATATCTCCAAGAAATGCGCCGATAAAAAACAGCAGTACAATTTTATAAAAGCTGCAGCCGTAGGCAAAAATCTCCGGATGTGCCTCTTCTTTCTCCGTGTGCTGCTTCTGAGGATATGCTTTGGTAATTCGACGATTTACAACATCATCAATTTTTGCCCCAAGCTTCTTTGTTACGGAATCAATATCCCGGTCAGCGGCGATCCATCTTTCAGGATTCTTGCTGTGTCCAAAAAGAATGGTCAGCGTGGCAATGGCATCCACTGCAAGGAAGCCCAGAAGAACCAGTATGATAATTCTGCTTATAAGACCTGGAAGCATGCCATATAAGGACATACAAAGCCCGTTTCCAATTTTGATCACAAATACACCAAGAAGACCCCAGACACAGGAGGTTGGAACACTGACATATCCATCCAGATTCCATTTGATCTTCCGGTAATCCCACCATCTTTCATGGTACCACATTTCAATTAAATGTCCTGCGATCCACTCAAGCAGGGAGGCTACAATGGCACAGCCAAGAAACAGCCAGATACCGGTCAGTTCTCTTGTAAATGCGGTAATGAAGAATCCGCCAAATCCATAGATCAGACAGAATGGACCATTGATAATACCTCTGTTTGCAAATTTCTTCTGTTTCAGGGAAGCAAGAACAGTCTCAAGAACCCATCCTGCAAAGGAATAGATGAGAAACAGCCAAAGTAATTTCCAAATCATATGCATGTCTCCTCTTTTGTGTGTGATATTTAATAAAAAAACCTTGCAGTATTCTTTATCTGCAATTATATAATCCTGATTGGAACATCATATCACACACGAAGTAAAGCGTAAACAAAAAGATGGCTATCTGAAAGGCTTTAGAGCGTGTTTGAAAAAAGCTTTCTGCAAGATGTGCGTCACAATTTGCAGAAATGATTTTTCAAACACGCTCCGCCCCCAAGAATAAAGCCTGTATTCCAGCTGCTGGTTCTCATATAATTTACATTCTATGCCAACAGTCTGAAAATACAGGCTTTTCATTTTTATTTTATGCCTCCCGGATAACCCCTCTCGGACAGGCCTCCTTACATGCTCCGCATCCTGTACACTTCTCATAATCAATATGTGCACAGAAATCTTCCACGGTAATTGCACCGTTTGGACATGTTTTTTCGCACTTCTTACAGCCGATACATCCAATCTCACAGGCATCCATCACCTGTTTGCCCTTATCATGGGAGCTGCAGTCCACAGCCACTTTCTGGTCGTACGGAATCAGCTCGATCAGATGTCTCGGACATTTGGCAACACATTTGCCACAGGCTTTACATGCTTCTTTATCTACTACTGCAATGCCATCTACAATATGAATGGCATCAAATGGACAGACCTTTACGCAGCTTCCAAAGCCACAGCAGCCATATGTACAGGTCTTTGCTCCGCCGTTTGGCACGAAAGGAAGCATCTCGCAGTCTTCCACTCCAGTATAAATATACTCTTCTTTCGCTTTTTCACAGGTTCCGGAGCATTTTACATGAGCTACCTGACGGGCAGTCTCAACTGCCGCCTGTCCCATAATACCGGCAATTATTTTCCCAACAGGCTCGCCGCCTACCGGGCAACGGTTTACAGGCGCTTCACCTTTGGCAATTGCTGCTGCCAGACCATCACAGCCCGGAAATCCGCAGCCACCACAGTTATTTCCAGGAAGAGCTTCTCTTATGGCAACTTCCTTCTCATCAATTTCAACAGCAAATTTTTTTCCGGCTGCTCCAAGAAAAACACCGATGAAGAGGCCTACTGCTGCAACCAGAATTGTTGCTGCTATAATCGCACTAATATTCATCCCGACGCCTCCTTAAATTAATCCTGAAAATCCGAAGAACGCAATCGCCATCAGTCCAGCTGTCAGAAGAACGGTTGGAAATCCCTGGAAAGCTTCCGGAATATCGTTGTAGGCAATTTTCTCACGGATTCCTGCCATCAGCACAATAGAAATGGAGAAACCAAATGCTGTTGCGAAACCGTTTACAGTGCCTTCCAGAATATTGTAATCCTTCTGCACGTTTGTAAGAGCCACACCAAGAACTGCGCAGTTTGTGGTGATCAGAGGCAGATACACGCCAAGTGCTTTGTAAAGAGAAGGCATACTTTTCTTCAGGAACATTTCTACGAACTGCACCAGTGCTGCAATGATCAGAATGAACACAATGGTCTGAAGGTAAGTCAGATCAAGCGGCTGAAGGATCAGCTTGTAGATCACACTTGTTACAAAGGAGGACAAGGTGATTACAAAAATAACCGCACCGCCCATACCAGCTGCCGTATCTGTAGTCTTGGAGACTCCAAGGAAAGGGCAAAGTCCCATGAACTGGCTCAGGACTACGTTATTTACCAGCGCAGAGCTTACAATGATCAGTAATAATTCTTTCATCTTCTCTTACCCCCTTTTTCCCGAACACATGGAATTTCCGCAGGAAGCACAGCCACCCTTGCAATCCGGATTGCTTGGATCGATGCCCCGTTTTGCAGCACCAATCTTGAATTTGTTCTGAAGCGCAGATAAAAATGCAAGGACAAAAAATGCGCCAGGTGCAAGAATAAAGATGGTTACCGGCTCATAGCCCATTTTTCCTGCTGCTGCATTTGCAAAAAATGCGCCAATGTCTCCGCTTCCCGGAATGCCGGTCATGGTAAAAATCGCTGCTGAAACAACAGATCCGATCAGATTTCCAATCCAGCAGACCACCCAGAGTTTTACCACACCGCCCCAGGATACTGTCTTTTTCAGGCCGCCGATCGTCATCACCCACGCTCCGGGTCATATGTTTATCACGAATGTGAAGAACGCGGAGTTAAATGATTATCTGGAGAAAAAGAAGCAAGGTACGAAATCGCTGTGAAACAGAAGGAATCGCAGCATCGCAGATGCGTGATCAGCTGCCAGCATCGGACATGGCAGATTTTGCCGGACAGATGCGGAAGTGAGATGTTCGGGCCCTCGAGAGTGAGAGGTTCGGATCACCGAGTCTTCGGGCTCCGGATAGTTGACAGAATCCGAAATCTATGTTATTCTACCAGACGTTAAAACTCGTGTGGATTTTTAGAGAAGAACTTTTTTCGCCACACAATCTGCCCCATTCAGAAGGGACAGGTTGTGTGGCTTTTATTGTGTAAAAAAGCACGCTCTGTTTCCCACACCTGATATCCATACGATTCTGATATAAAGGAGGATTTTTCATGAACGACACATTTATGAAGGAAAAACCTGTAGGTCCGCTGCTGGCATCCATGGCTCTGCCTATGGTCTTTTCCATGCTTGTAAACTCGCTGTACAACATTGTGGACAGTTTCTTTGTAGCGCAGATCAGTGAACAGGCCATGGCTGCCCTTTCCCTGGTCTATCCGGTTCAGAACATGATCAACGCCGTTGCCATCGGCTTTGGAATCGGAATCAACGCTAGAGTCTCCTACCACCTTGGTGCAGGAGACAAAAAAATGGCAGACACAGCCGCAACCCACGGTTTTCTCCTGTCTGTAATCCACGGTATTCTGATGACTGTAATCAGCATTGCCGTTATGCCCGCGTTTCTTCGGATGTACACGCAGGATGAAACCGTAATCCGGATGGGACTGGAATATTCCACCATCGTTTTCCTGTTTTCCACAGTAATTACCATCAGCCTTTTCTTTGAAAAACTTTTCCAGGCTGTGGGAAGAATGAAAGTGTCTATGATCGCCCTGCTGGTGGGATGTATCAGTAACATCATCCTGGACCCGTTCCTGATCTGGGGAATCGGATTTTTCCCGAAAATGGGAATCCAGGGTGCGGCTCTGGCCACAGGCATCGGTCAGGTGCTCACCATTGTGGTATATATGGCCTTTTATATTCTGAAGCCTATTCCGGTACGCGTAACGCCAAAAGCTCTGAAAGCAAGCAAAGAAACGGATCTCAGCCTGTATGCCATCGGTGTTCCCGCAATCCTGAACCTGGCACTGCCATCGTTCCTGATCTCCTTTCTAAATTCTGTACTGGCCGCCTATTCAGACAGTTACGTGGTAATTCTTGGCATTTATTATAAACTACAGACCTTCCTGTATCTTCCGGCCAATGGTATCATTCAGGGAATGCGTCCGCTGATCGGCTACAACTTCGGTGCCCGGGAAATGAAACGTGTGAAAAAAATTTTCCGGCTGACACTGGAATCCAGCTGTGTGATCATGCTTCTTGGAACCATCATCTGTCTCCTGGCCTCCACACAGCTTATGAACCTTTTCACCAACACCCCGGAAACCATAACAGCAGGTTCCAAAGCTCTCAGGATCATCAGCGCAGGTTTCCTTGTTTCCGCAGTCTCTGTTACCACCTCCGGTGCCATGGAAGGCCTGGGAAAAGGCACACAATCCCTCGTGATCTCCCTTTTCCGCTACGTCATCGTTATCATGCCAGTAGCCTGGCTTTTATCCCGCTTCCTGGGCCCCACAGGCGTATGGAACGCCTTCTGGATCACAGAGGTGTTTACTGCCATAGTATCCGTCACAGTTTACCGGAAAACCCTGAAAAAAGCATAGTATAATCCACAGAAAAAAGACTTCGGTTCCACCCGTCTCAACACAGGCAAAACCGAAGTTTTTTCTTATCTGTCACTTATTCTCTATTCCACAAACGTACCAACTGCAGCCGGAGCCCGGTAATTATAGTCGGAAACCTTGATACCCGTAGCTGCTGTACTGGCGTGAACGATCTTGCCATCACCAATATAAAGAGCCACATGGTCAATCCCACCATCACCATAAAAAACCAGATCACCAACTTCAATACTGGAAACATCCTTCTTCTCGGAAGCCGCACACTGAGCCGCAGCAACACGAGGAAGCTCATACCCAAACTCCGCAAACACTGACATCACAAACCCCGAACAATCCGCCCCGTTAGTCAGACTCGTACCACCATAAACATAAGGATTCCCCACAAACTGCAGCGCAAAATCCACAATCCCCTGCCGCATCTCCAGACGCACCTCCTCAGCAGCCTTCCGCTCCTCTTCCGCCTTACGCGCAGCCTCAGCAGCCGCCTCCGCCTCAAGCCTCTCCTGTGCAATCACCTCAGCCTCAGCCTTCGCCTCCTGATACCCCTGGAGCTCAGAAACCGTCTTATCCGCCAGAGCACTGGCAAAAGCAGAAATAGAATCCGTTCCATCCGAAAAACCATCCTCAATGGAAAGCACCTCCACATCTCCATCAGACACAGCACTAACATCATCCACATCCGCAAAAACAACAGAAGGAACCACACCCACAAGAACAGCACTCAGAACAACAGCAGCAAATTTCTTATAAAACATAAACAATAAAACTCCTCTCAGAAAACCACGCAGCAACACAATCCATCCATTCAGACAGAGATTCACAATCCACTTCACCACGCTCCTCGCTCACTAATTTGTTACAATTTTATTAATTTTGTTACGTAAGTGTGTATCCTACCATAAAAATCCCCACCTGTCAAACCCTTTCACAAAACCTTCACACACCAATCAGCCATCCAGCGCAGCGACGATGGCACATCCCTCACCTTCAGGCCACAGGAAACTCAGCCTTTCCTCCCAGCCATCCAGCGCAGCGCTGATGGCTCATCCAACTCCCGGGAATCCACTCAATCCTCCAGCCCTCATCAACCCCACACTTCCGCCAGAAGCCCCACACAGCCACCACTACCTCCCGCCCGGAGCAAACCAGCACCCGTCTCCCTGGCGTCCGTCGTCCGTCAATCCGCACTTCGGTCTGCAACCCACCCCGTACAAAAAAGAGCATCCCCTGCTGCCCATACCCAGGCCACAAGGAACACTCTCCCAACTTCCGTCAATCAAATATAAAAATATAATCAGATATAGCTCATAAACCCTTTACCAACAACCTCACTACTCTTAGTAACCATCAAAAACGCCTGCGGATCCACCTCATCAATAAACCTCTGCAGCAACACCGCCTGCCTAACATCAACAACCGTCAAAATAATCTTCTTATCCTTATGCGAATAAACCCCCTCCCCATGATAAACCGTAGCACTCCGCTCCAACCCATTCATAATAAACTCACAGATCTCATCCGGCTTACTGGAAATGATCGTAAAATACTTATTCAGCTTCATCCTCTCAATAGACTTATCGATCATCAACGTCTTAGCCATAAGCCCCAGCACAGAACAAAGCCCCGTAGTAAGATCAAACACCATAAACGAAACAACAACGATCACACAATCCACCACAAACAACGCACCCGAAATATTCATCGTAGAATACTTCTTAATGATCATCGCCACAATATCCGTGCCACCACCCGAAGCATTCTCAAAAAACAGCAGCGCCGCAGCCAACGCCGGCAAAATGATCGCAAAACAAAGCTCCAGCATAATATTCCCCGTCAGCGCCCTGTCCATAGGAAAAGCCTTCTCAAACACATTCAGAAGCAAAGAAGAAACAACCGTAACATAAGCCGTCTTCACTCCAAAATCCCGTCCAAGAATAATAAACCCAATCACCAGCAAAATAAGATTAATCACCAGGTTGATCTGAGCAGACGTCATCGGAATAAAATGCGAAAATACAACCGCCATACCCGAAACACCACCAAAGGAAAAATTATTCGGAAACTTAAACACATAAATCCCCACATCCATCAGAACAACAGCAAATGTGATAATGATATACTCCATCACACGCTTTGGTATCAGATTTTTCATTAAAAAATATCCTCCTGATCTCCTCAAAAAATTTTCACTGGGAACTACCGGTCAAAGCCGGCAATCCCCTCATCCTCTTCGTTTATCATACCTTATATCACCAAAAATGCAAATAAAAAAGACAGAGAAAAATACATTTCCCTGTCCCTTATATCAACGATCACGATCAACCACAGCTTACAGCCCGAAAAACCTCTCCAGAAATTCCGCCACACCATCATGATCATTATCTCCGGTCACCTCATTGGCGGCATCCTTTACATACTGTTTGGAGTTGCCCATAGCAACACCAATGCCCGCACCCTCCAGCATTTCCAGATCATTCTCATTATCTCCGAAAGCGATCACATGCATCCGGTCAATACCAAGCTTTGTGCGAAGCATAGCAAGACCCACACCCTTGTCCACGCCTGCTGCATTAAATTCCGCATTGCCGCTGATGGAAGTAGTCACTGCCACATCATCCAGATCCTTCCATTTCTCACGAAGTGCCCTGCTGGTCTCCATATCATCAAAATAAATATTGATCTTCTCTGCCTGATCCAGAATATCTTTCTGATGATAAAAATCCTTAACATATACATGTCTGCTGAGGAAATAATCTACAAAAGTTTTTTCCAGCAGATCTTTATCCGCTACAGATGCCACATAATCTCTGGCATCCGCATCAGAATAGGCGATTCCGTTTGCATAAGCCTCTGCGATCCAGCCTTTTGCACCGCTGTCTTCCACATCCTTCAGGATCTTACTTACCATTCCTTTTGGCATGGTTTTCCGCCAGATCATCTCATTTTTATCGTAGTCCCAGACAACACAGCCGTTTTCCACGATTCCCCATTTCACACCCCGGAGCACAGAAAACTCCTGGGGGATCAGCTCTCTGGTCCTTCCGGTTGCCGGTACCACATAATGTCCGTCATCGATCAGCCGCTGCAGAACATTTCTGTTCCTCTCGGAAATCTTATTCTCACTGTTCAGAAGAGTTCCGTCCATATCCACTGCAATGATATATTTTTCCATAATTTCCTCCTGTTTGTCTTTTCCTCACAGGCAAAAAGCGCATCTGCACTGCACCCGGATATCCTTTGGCAGTACAGATACGCACAAATACTCATACCTGCTGTCTGTAAAGCAGACACTTTTCTTCCGCTTTACTACATATACAACAGCTCAGGAATTACCGGATCCTCATCATAAACGCCTCATATGGCCTTAAATCCGCTTTGATCCCTGTTCTGTCCTTATAGTTTGTGATCTTAATGTCCTCTTTATCGGACACATATTTCACAAGACCTTCTGTACTTACCGTATCCTCAGAAAGGTTTGCCACCACGATCCACTGCTCTTTGTCGGAAGTTCTCAGGTATGCAAAGATCTTCTCGTCTTCCGGAAGAAGAAGCTGATAGTCACCTTCTGTAAGAAGTTCTTCCCCATGACGCAGGCGGATCAGATCTTTATAATAATAAAACACGGAGTCATTTTTTTCCAGAGCTTTTTTTACATTGATCTCCTGATAACGGTCGGAAATACGGAACCATGGCCTGCCGGTTGTAAAGCCTGCGTTCTCACTGTCATCCCACTGCATCGGAACTCTGGCATTGTCACGGCTCTTGTTCCATACAGCCTTGCGGAAATCATCTTCAGAGATGGTTTTGTTCTTAATAACAAGATCCTGGTACGCATTACGTACCTCGATATCCTCGTACTCATCCAGCGGGAACTGTACATTTGTCATACCGATTTCCTCGCCCTGATATACATAAGGAGTTCCCTGCATGCCGTGGAGAACAGTAGCATAAGCTTTTGCACATTCCTCACGGTAAGTGGTGTCATTTCCCCATCTGGAGATCACACGTGGCTGGTCATGATTTTCGAAGTACAGAGCATTCCAGCCTTTATTGTAAAGCTTGTTCTGCCACTCAGACATAACACGTTTCAGATCACGGAGATCAAAAGGCTTCAGTGCCCACTTGCGGTTTACAGAGCCTGGAATACGGTCGATGTTCATATGCTCAAATGTGAAGATCATATTCAGCTCCTCACGCTCCGGATCTGTAAACAGTCTTGCAACCTCCGGTGTGGAGCCCGGCGCCTCACCTACCGTCATACAGTCATATTTTGAAAGCACCTCCCGGTTCATCTCATGGATAAACTCATGAAGTCTTGGTCCGTTGCTGTGATATTTTCCTGTATAATACTTACGGTCATCAGTCTTCGGGTAATCCGGGAAGGACTGATCCTTGGAGATAGACGCGATCACATCCATGCGCCATCCATCAGCACCTTTATCCATCCAGAACTTCATCAGATCATAGATTTCCTTACGGACAGTTTCATTTTCCCAGTTGAGATCCGGCTGTTTTTTGCTGTAGAAATGAAGGTAATACTGGCCACGCTCTTCGTCATATTCCCAGGCACTTCCGCAGAAGCTGGAACCCCAGTTGTTTGGCTCACTGCCATCTGCTTTCGGGTCTTTCCAGATGTAATAATCACTGTATTTGTTGTCTTTTGACTTCCGGCTTTCCACGAACCATGCATGCTCATCGGAAGTGTGGTTGACAACCAGGTCCAGAACGATCTTGATGCCATGTTCGTGAGCTTTTTTGATCAGCTCATCCATGTCCTCGTTGCTTCCGAAACCTGCATAGATCTTTCGGTAATCACTGATATCGTAACCGTTGTCGTCCTGTGGGGAATCAAAAACAGGGCTGAGCCAGATCACATCGATTCCAAGGTTCTGAAGGTAGGGAAGTTTTTCAATAATACCCTGAAGATCACCGAAGCCGTCTCCGTTGGAGTCTTTAAAGCTTCTTGGATAAATCTGATATACAACGGAATTCTTCCACCAATCTTTCATTTCTTATGTCTCCTTTATTTTGCATTGAGCAGATATTTATAATCCGTATTTGCTGCTTATTTATATCCGGTCAGGTGTTCTTCAACTGCCCTTTTTGCGGTCAGTTATTTCGATATAACTTTTTTTAGGCTTTTTTATAGGCGGACCCTATACGG
>ENA-OPWR01002393-OPWR01002393.1-human-gut-metagenome-genome-assembly--contig:-NODE-2393-length-12867-cov-3.575476_pt1 | contig 12867 bp, 14 predicted proteins | sample MGYA00241507_ERZ502006 | MGnify/ENA primary metagenome ERZ502006 (study PRJEB25962, sample SAMEA2043041) | human gut metagenome | biome: human gut; feature: human-associated habitat; material: faeces...
CTAAAAAAGAAGAAAGTTCGTAAAAAAACGAACTTTAGTCTAAAAATTTACGAAAAGATGAGATTAATCCTCAATAAATCCCATCTTTTTAAACGTAGAAATAACTTTCTCCTCAGGTAAATCTCCTTCAATACGATTTAATACACTTACCTCACTACCTTTTTTTAAGAATAAAGTAATAGGAGTAGAACCATCTAAATTAAATTTATCAAGGAATTCTTTTTGTGTATTCTCATCTTCATCATCAAAGTCAATATAATAAACATCAATTCCATATTCTTTTACAATAGTTTCAATTTTAGGTTTATAACTAGCACAATGAGAACAAGTGCTTTTACTAACTACTAAAATAAAACTATCCTTATCTTCAACTTTCTTTACTAACTTTTTATAGTCAAGTTGAATAAAACTTCCAGGTTTTGGTGTATTAGCATAATTAACTAACAATATTGCAATAATCAATACAAATATAGCAAGAGCTATATAAACTAACTTATTCTTCATACTTCACCTCGAATAATATCATATCATTTTTTATTTTTAATTACAATAAATTATTTAAAAAATAGTACTTTTAATTTTTATTATTTTACGATATAATAAAAAATATAGGAAGTGGTAAAAATGGAAATAAAAGAATTAACTGAATTATACAAAAAAATAAAATTAGAACTAAACTCAATTAGGAGGTCACTTTGACTACGAGAAAAAGGAAGAAGAATTAAAAAAATTAATACAAGAACAATCAAAAGATGATTTTTGGATAGATAAAAATGAAGCCAATCAAAAAATTACCCAAACAAATGAATTAAAAACAATAGTTGAACCAATACAAAATTTATCCAAAAGAATAGAAAGTAACTTAACTACATTAGAAGAATTAACAGAAGAAGACAGTGAATTAAGTATTTTAATCGAAGAAGAATTAACAGAAGATCAAAAAATACTTGAAAACTTAAAGTTACAAACTTACTTATCAGGAGAATATGATAAAAATAATTGCATTATGGAAATTCATTCAGGTGCAGGAGGAACAGAAGCATGTGATTGGGCCAATATGCTCCTTAGAATGTATCAAAGATATTTTGAAAAGAAACATTATAAAGTAGAGCAATTAGACTATCAATCCGGAGAAGAAGTAGGGATCAAAAGTGTATGTTTAAAAGTTATAGGACAAAATGCTTATGGATATTTAAAACATGAAAAAGGCATTCACCGACTAGTTAGAATTAGTCCATTTGACTCAAACAAAAGAAGGCATACATCATTTGCAGCTGTAGAAGTAGTTCCAGAAATTGATAAAAATGTAGAAGTAGATATTCAAGATAAAGATTTAAAAATTGATATTTATCGCAGTAGTGGTCCAGGAGGACAAGGGGTAAACACAACAGATAGTGCAGTTCGTGTAACACATTTACCAACAGGAATCGTCGTAACTTGTCAAAATGAAAGAAGTCAAATTCAAAATAAGGAGCATTGCTTAGAAATTCTTCGAAGTAAATTATATCAATTAGAATTAGAAAAAAAGAATGCTGAGATTAGTGATATGAAAAAAGGCCAAAAAGCAATAGCTTTTGGTTCAGGAAAAAGAAGTTATGTAATGTGTCCATATACCTTAGTAAAAGATAATGAAAGCGGCTATGAAACAAGTAATGTAGAAAAAGTTTTAGATGGGGAGTTAGAAGAAATAATAAAATCCGGTTTAAAGGTGTGATAAGATGTTTTTTAAAAAATTAAGAAGAAAAAGGATTGAAAAAATATTAGAAAATGTAGAAAAAAAGAATTTAGTAAAACGTTATTTTTTATTAGCATTAGGTTGTTTCATTGTAGCACTTGCATTCAATGTTTTTTTTAAACAATATGGAATAGTTTGTTTTGGTGTATCAGGCTTATCAATCGTAGCAGAACATTTCGGAATACCAAGTGTTTTATTTATTTTAATATTTAATATTCTTTTATTAATATTAAGTTATTTTACTTTGGGTTGGAAAAAGACTCGTAATGCTTTAGTAGGTTCTTTAATGTTTCCAGTATTTGTTGCTTTAACAGAACCGTTAGTTCCTTATATTCAATTTGCTGATGTAGAATTATTAGTAATAGCAATTTTTGGAGGAGTTTTATCAGGATTGGGTTATGGACTAATCTTTAAAACCAATTTTAATACTGGGGGAACAGATATTCTTTGTGAGATTGTTGCTAAATATACAAAAGTAAGTTTAGGAAAAGCAATGTGGGTTTCTGATGGAATAGTTGTATTATCAGGATTATTAGTTTCTTCATGGGAAGTTGTATTATATGGATTTTTAGTTCTATACATCATTAGTTTTATGACTGATAGAGTAGTTTTAGGAATTTCACAAAGTAAAGCATTCTATATTGTTACTAAAAATGAAGAAGAAGTCAGAAGTTTTTTACTATCCATAACAGATGGAGGAGTTACTCTAGTAAATGCTAGAGGAGGATACACGAATGCCAAAGAGACACTGTTACTAGGTGTAGTACCAACAAGACAATACTTTATTGTCAAAGAAGGATTAAAAGAATTAGATCCAAATATTTTTTTTCTAGCATGTGATGCCTATGAAGTAAGTTCAAGGAGTAAGGAATAATGGAAAAAAGAGATACAAGAATCGATGAAATTATTAATAACTTAACCATCAGAAATCGTAGCGAGAGAATAGCTATTTTTATCTGGGGAGTTTTTACTTATGCTACAGCCTTCAGTGTATTCTTTTCTCCACAAAATATTGTAACAGGAGGAACAACAGGACTTTCTTTATTAGTAGATAAATTCCTAAAAATAGATACCAGTATTTTTGTGTTTGTATCGTCATTTGTTTTGCTAATTATTGGTTATTTTTTACTAGGAAAAGAAAATACCATTAAAACAATCTTTGGTGTTATCTTATTACCAATATTCTTAGAATTTACGAGCATCTTTCAAATCATGTTTCACTTAGAAATTTCTTCATTATTCTTAACGATTTTCTTCGGTGGAATAATTATGGGATTAGGAAATGGAATGATCATTAGAAGTGGATTTTCAGTAGGAGGATTTCAAACTATTTATCAAATATTCTATAAATATTTTGGGATATCCATTGGAAAATCAACTCTTTTAGTAAATGGAATCTTAGTCTTCTTCAGTGGAATAATTTTTGGATTCTCCAGTGCTTTGTATGCGATAATTGGATTATACATTTCTTCTGTTGTAACAGATAAAGTAATGCTAGAGTCTTCTATTACCAAAACATTTTATATTATTACGGAAAAGGAAAAAGAAATCAGTCAGTATATTGTTGAAAATTTTGGTTATGGAGTAACTGTTTTAAATGCAGTAGGAGGATATAGTAATCAAGAAAAGAAAATATTAATGTGTGCTGTTCCTACAAGAAATTATTATGAATTAAAAGATGTTGTACAAAAAATAGATAAAGAAGTATTTTTTTTAATTGCAGATACTTATGAAATTTACGGTGGAGTGTAAAAAGCAAAAAAAGTACAGAAAAGACAAAACTAAAAACAATAACTATGATATAATAAAAAATAGAAAAAGGTGGTAAAATGGAATTAATCAGGGTAGATAACGTCCAAAAAACATATAAAAATGGTGTTGTAGCACTGTATGATTTTAATCTAAGTATTCAAAAAGGTGAGTTTGTCTTCGTTATTGGAGCAAGTGGTTCAGGAAAATCAACTTTAATTAAAATGTTATATCGTGAAGAAAGACCAGATAAAGGTTCTATTTTTATTGGAGGAATTAATGTTGCTAAACTAAAAAATAGAAAAGTATATATCTTAAGAAGAAAACTTGGGGTTGTATTCCAAGATTTTAAACTACTTCCTAAGCTTACTGTATTTGAAAATGTTGCTTTTGCAATGGAAGTATTTGGCTATGAAAAAGGAGAAATTCAAAAAAGAGTATTAGAAGTTCTTGATTTAGTTGGATTAAAAAATAAAGTAAGACAATATCCTGATCAACTATCAGGAGGAGAACAACAAAGAGTAGTTATTGCAAGAGCAATTGTCAATAAACCAAAATTATTAATTTGTGATGAACCAACAGGAAATCTTGATCCAGATACATCATTAGAAATTATGAAAGTACTTGAAAATATAAATAATTTAGGAACAACAATTATTATGGCAACTCATGATCGAGAAATCGTCGATAAAATGAAAAAAAGAGTTATTTTAATTGAAGCAGGAAGATTAAAGAAAGACTATGAGAAAGGAACATATTATAATGAGAGGTATTAGAACAATTCAAAGATATATCAGAGATGCTTTCAAAAGTGTAATTAGAAATTTTTCATTATCATTAGCCTCTATCTCCTGTATTGCGATTACATTAATCGTAGTTGCCTTTTCTTTAGTAATTTCTTATAACGTAGAAAACTTCACCGAATCCATTCGTAAAGATGTTACCATGGTAATCTTTCTAGATAAAGATGCAGGAAAATCAGATTATGCCAGAATAGAAAAAGCAATCAGAGGAACAGGTAACGTAGAAAAATTAACTTTTAAAACAAAACAACAATCAGCAGAAGAAACCGCCAAAGGAAACGAAGTATTTGAAACAATCATTAAAGGATGGACAGATGATACCAATCCATTATTAGATAGTTTTGAATTAAAAGTAAAAGATGTTGAAAAAATCAAAGAAACTGCCAAAACAATAAAAGCAGTAGATAAAGTAAATACAGTCAGCTATGGAGAAGATATGGTGGATCAATTAATTACCATTTTTGATGTTGTCAAAAAAGTATCTATTGGAGCAGTAGTAGCTTTAATTGTCGTAACAGCATTTCTAATTGCAAACACCATTAAATTAGCAATCTATGCTAGAAAAAGAGAAATCGAAATCATGAGATTAGTAGGAGCCTCAAATATTTCCATAAAAATCCCATTTGTGATTGAAGGACTATTCTTAGGACTATTAGGTTCTATCATACCTATCATCATCACTATCTATGGATATACATCCCTATATAATTTCTTCCACGGAAAACTATTCTCTTCATCCCTAGCAAAATTAATCTCACCAACACCATTTGTCTACTTAGCATCATTACTATTAATGATAATTGGAATATTAGTAGGAATGTTTGGTTCATGGAGAGCAGTAAAAAAATACTTAAAAATATAATAAAAATAAGAAACTTTCTAGATTTTATCTATAGTTTCTTATTTTTCACTTTCTCTAAATATAATTGATAATACTCCAAGATTTTTAAATAAGTAGAAGAGGAAACTTGCTCTTTAATCTCCAACAGTAACTCTTTCTCTCTACCAGCAAAAAAATCTGAATACCTTGTTTTAATATAAGAATAAATAACATCAATTTCATCATCACGAAGAGAAATATTTTGCTTACTTACAAAATTAACAATATCATTTTTTGTTAATTTCTTAATATAATTAAGAATAAAAAATTGATTCATCAGCACCACCACTTTATTATATGTCAATACTTTACAAAAAGAAGAAAAAAATAGAAGTATTTTTTTTAAAATAATTATTTTTAATGACAAAAATCTATTTCAAATGATACACATTTCTGCTATAATGATACTGATATGTGAGGAGGAAAAAATATGGCAAAGAAAAAAATAAAATTAAAAGGATCCAATTTTTTTGATAAAAATAAGCCAATTAACAAGGTTAGAAAAACAAAATTCACTTCTCATAAAGAACAAAGTTTTACTCACAAAAAACCAATTAATAAAGTAGCAAAAGTAAAACAAGTCACCAAAAGAAATAACTTAAGACCATATAGCAATACCCAAAAATCAAGTTCTTCATCAGGAAGATACTTACCAGATATAATCGAAAAGCGCTATCTATTTCTTCTTGTTTTAACCACTATTGTCTTCAGTGCAATCACAGTAAGATTATTTCAATTACAAGTATTAGAAGCTGATAGCTATGAAGAAAAACTAGTTGCAGCAACCGAAAAAGTAGTAGAAGGAGAATCTACACCAAGAGGAAGAATATATGATAGAAATTATAAATTATTAGTAGATAACGAAGCAGTAAAAACAATTTATTACAAAAAAGAAAGTGGCATTAGCAGTAAAGAAGAGATCAAATTAGCTAGAATCTTAGCCGAAAAGATTAATCTTGATTATAGTAAATTAAGTGAAAAAATGCTAAAAACTTTTTGGTATAAGAACCATGAAAAAGAAGCAGAAGCAAAAATTACCAAGGAAGAAAGAGAAAAATATAACGAAAGAAAGCTAGATGATAATGATTTAGAAGACTTAATTTATGAAAGAATTACTGCTGAAGATTTAGCAGAATATAACGAAATCGATAAAAAAACAGCATATATTTATTATTTAATGAATAAAGGTTATTCTTATGCAGAAAAAATCATTAAAAATAGTGGAGTAACTGATGATGAATATGCTTTTGTCAGTGAAAACATCGATACACTAAAGGGAGTAAATACCAAGTTGGATTGGGAAAGAACTTATCCTTATGGAGACGTATTTAAATCTGTTTTAGGAAATGTTTCTAGTTCTACCCAAGGAATTCCTTCTGAATTAGTAGAAGAGTATTTAAAAGAAGGATATAGCATGAACGATCGAGTTGGAATCAGCTATTTGGAGTTTCAATACGAAAAATACTTAAAAGGAACTAAAGCAAAATATAAAGTAACAAATGGAAATAATTATGAACTAATCGATGCAGGAAAAAGAGGAAATGATATTGTCTTAACCATCGATATTGATTTACAAAAATATTTAGAAGAACAATTAGCAAATGAAGTCTTATCGACCAAATCAGAAGCCCATACAGCATATTATGACCATAGCTTTGCCGTTGTTGCGAATCCTAAAACAGGAGAAATATTGGCAATGGCAGGCAAACAAGTCAAAAAGGAAAATGGACAATACAAAGTAACTGATTATACTCCAGGGGTAATTACTACTTCAGTAACTTCAGGATCAATCGTAAAAGGTGCTTCCATGTTAGTAGGATACAAATATGGGGCCATTAATATTGGTCAGTATCAGATGGATGAATGTATCAAAATTAGAAGTACTCCAGAAAAATGTTCATGGAGAACATTAGGCTATATTAACGATATCAATGCCCTAGCGTATTCTTCCAACGTTTATCAATATAAAATAGCCATTGCTGTAGGAAATGGAAACTATCGCTATGATCAACCATTAACCCTAGATAAGACTGCCTTTGATAAATATAGGCAAATGTATTCTTCCTTTGGTTTAGGTGTCAAAACAGGAATAGATTTACCATCAGAGGGACATGGATATTCTGGAAAATCTACTTTACCAGGACATTTATTAGACTTTTCAATAGGACAATATGATACTTATACCCCAATTCAAATTTCTCAATATATCAATACCATTGCTAACGGAGGATCCAGACTACAGCCTTATCTATTAAAAGAAGTTTATGAAACTTCAAAAGAAAATAAAGATAGCTTTGGTACAAAAATTTATGAAGCTAGTGCGAAAGAATTAGGAAAAGTAGATGTCGAAGAAAAATACTTAAATCGAGTAAAAGAAGGATTTAAAGCTGTTGTTAGTTATGGGTTAGGAACTCAATATATGGGTTCATATCAATCCATTGGTGCAGGAAAAACAGGAACCAGTCAAAGTTTTATTGATACCAATAAAGATGGAGTAGTTGATACAGAAACCATCACCACAAGTTTCGTTGGTTATGCACCATATGATGATCCAAGAATGAGTATTGTCGTAATTAGTCCTGACGTAGCAGACGCTAGTGCAGAGGCAACAAGCGGTATTAACAAGAGATTGTCATCAGAAATTGTCAATAAATACTTTGAAATTTATAAATGATGTGGTATAATACATCTAGTGCTTTAAAAGGAGGTGCATTATGGCTAAGAAAGATAGTAGAACTTTAGTAACATTAACTTGTCAAGAATGTAAGAAAGTTACTTATAGAACTCCAAAGAACAGTGATAATACAAAAGAAAAATTAAGCTTAAACAAATATTGTAGTAATTGCCGTAAAGTATGTGAGTTTAAAGAAACAAAAACAAAATAGTTAAAGGGGAAAGAAAATGATTAATGTAAATGATTTTAAGAATGGGGTAACCATTAGTTATGATGGAAATATCTATCAAGTATTAGAGTCTGATCATGTAAAACCTGGTAAAGGAGCAGCAATTGTTAAAGCCAAATTAAAAAATTTAAGAACTGGCGCAATTGCAATGCAGACATTTAATGCAGGAATATCCGTTCCAAAAGCTCACATCAATAAGCAACAAATGCAATATTTATATGCAACAGGTAGTAGCTATAGTTTCATGAATATGGAAACATATGAACAAATTGAACTAGACGAAAGTCAAATTAAGGATCAAGTAAAATTCTTAAAAGAAGGTTTAAATGTTTATATTACTTTCTATGAAAATGAAATGCTAGGACTAGAACTACCAGAAAAGATTGACTATAAAATTACATCTACTGAACCAGCAATCAAGGGAAATACAGCAACAAATGCAACAAAAGATGCGATTATTGAAACTGGATTATTAGTACGTGTACCTTTGTTTATTGATGAAGGAGAAGAAATAATTGTATCTACCAAAGATGGTAAATACGTATCAAGAAAATAAGGAAATCCTTTTTTTCTTTACAGGAGAGAAAGATGAATATTGATTTAACAAAACTAATTACCAATATAGAAGAAGAAATCACTATAAATGATTCATTTGAATTAGATAAAGAATTATTTTCAAAAACAACAATTCGTTCGCTAAAAAACACAAAATTTGAAGGAACAATTACAAAGTTATGTGATGGAAATTATGAAATAGAAGGGAAAATATCAGGAATTATGGTCTTACCAGATGATATTACCCTAGAAGATGTCGATTATCCATTTGAAAGTAAAGTTTCAGAAAAATTTTGTGGAGTAGGAAAAAATGATGAAAATAATTTAGAAATTGTTCGAAATAGACTTGATATCCAAGACTTTTTATGGCAAAATATATTAGTGGAAATTCCTTTAAAAGTAAAATCTGAAAAGTCAGAGAATTTAACATTAAAGGGAGATGGATGGCGTCTTGTTACAGAAGAAGAATTAAAAGAAGGTAATAATTCTCCATTTAGTGAGTTAAGTAAAATATTTGATTCAAGGAAGGAGTGAGAACATGGCAGTTCCATTTAGAAAAGTAAGTAAAACTAGAAGAGATATGAGAAGAACTCATTATAAAGTAGTAGCTAATGGATTAGTAAAATGCTCAAATTGTGGTGAAATGATTCGTCCTCACAGAGTATGTCCAAAATGCGGATTTTATAAGGGTGAACAAGTAGTTTCAAAGTAAGTCCTATCTTAAGGACTTTTTTTATTACAAAAAATAACCAGTCCTATCAATTGATAAGACTGGTTTTGGTAGTAGTGGTTAGTGAAAAAAACACTAACCAAAAAATATTTTAATATAAAATAAAATAGCAACTATAAAACACATCTATTCGACAAACTTAACTACTTGAACGAAATAAAATTTACTAAAAAGTTACAATATTAATAAGTATTGTTTTTCTAAAATTAGTTAACTTTTATCAATGTATATATATATCGATGTATAATAAAAATAGAAAGAAGGGTTTAAATGAAAAAAGATTTAAAATTTTGCTTTGGGGCAATGGGATGTGGAAAAACTAGAAAACTACAAGGAGATTATTATAGTAAAATAGAAGATGGTTTTGAAGTAATTATTATGAAACCAAGTATAGATAAGAAAGCAGAAGATAACACTTTAGCTAGAGATGGTGAAAAAATAAAAACAACTTTTTTAATATATCCAGATACTAATATATATGTTTTAATAGCAAAATATTTATTAGAACGTAACCTAGATTTTATCTTAATTGATGAAGCTCAATTTTTAAAAGAAGAACAAGTTGAACAATTATCAGATATCGTTGATATATTAGGAATTAATGTTATTTGTTATGGACTTAGGACAGATTTTCGAGGAGAACTATTTCCAGGAAGTAAAAGACTGTTCGAAATGGCTGATCCAATTGAAAGTATCACAAGACAATGTAGTTGTGGAAATAATAAAACTTATAATATGCGCTTAGTAAATAAAATACCTTCATTTGAAGGAGAGCAAATCGCTATAGATGGTATAGAAGCAACTTATGAATCTATGTGTAGAAAATGCTATAAAGATACAAAGAAAAAAATTCTTAGTAAAACTAAAATTAAAAACTCATAGAAGAGAAAAAGAATGGTGATAAGATGTATGCAAAAGTAATTGTAGAAATCACAGCAAAAGCAGTAGATAAAATGTTTACCTATCAAATTCCTAGTAATATGATATCAAAAATAAAGATAGGTTCTAGAGTAAAAGTCCCTTTTGGATATCAAAAATTAGAGGGATTTGTCATAGAAATTACTAATCAATTAGAAGAAGACTATGAATTAAAGAAAATAGAAGAATTAGTAGATGAAACACCTATTTTAAATGAAGAAATGCTATACTTAGGGAATTTAATTGCCGACAAAATATTATGTTCAAGAATATCTATTTATCAAGCCATGCTCCCCAAAGCATTAAAAGCAAGTAATAAGACTAATATTCATAAAAAGATGAATAATTATCTTATTCTAGATTGGAGTAAAGATGATTTATCCAATTACTTAAAAATATGTCGCTATGAAGGACAAAAAAAAGTTCTAGAAAACTTCCTAGAAAAAAAAGAATTACTAATTACAAGGCAAGATAGTAGCATCAAAACAATTCTAAAAAAAGGAATTTGTCATCTAGAAACAAGAGAAAGTTATCGCTATCATTATGAAACAGATAAAATCGATAAAAAAGTAATTTTAAATGAGGAACAACAAAAAGCCGTATCAAAAGTATTATCTTCATTAAATCAAGAAAAAATCTTTCTGTTATATGGGGTAACAGGAGCAGGAAAAACAGAAGTTTATATGAATATAATAAAAGGTGTAATTGAACAAGGAAAAACCGCAATTATGCTTGTACCAGAAATTAGCTTAACTCCTCAAATTGTAGAAAGATTTATTTTAAGATTTGGACAAGATGTTGCTATTCTTCATTCTGGATTAAGTGATGGAGAAAAATATGATGAATATCGAAAAATAAAAAATGGAGAAGTGCATATTGTTGTCGGAGCAAGAAGTGCAGTATTTGCCCCCCTTAAAAATATCGGAATAATCATTATAGATGAAGAACATTCTTCTACTTATAAACAAGATAATCATCCAAGATATCATGCTAGAGATGTTGCCATTTTAAGGGGAAAATATCATCATGCTCCTATAGTATTAGGAAGTGCTACTCCTTCCTTAGAAAGTATGGCTCGAGCTCAGAAGAAAGTCTATGAACTCTTAACCCTAACCAAAAGAGCAGGAAATGGGCAATTACCAAAAGTATATATTACTAATATGAAAGAAGAAGTAAAAAAAGGACATTTTATTTTTTCAGAATTATTATTTAAAAAAATCGAAGAAAAATTAGCAAAGAAAGAACAAATTATTTTACTTTTAAATAGAAGAGGATATAGTTCCGTATCAAGTTGTGGGGACTGTGGAGAAGTCATAAAATGTCCAAATTGTGATATTAGCCTAACCTATCATAAAACAAGCAATATGTTAAGATGTCACTATTGTGGCTATGCCAAAGTAAAAGTAGAAGAATGTCCAAAATGTCATAGTCATAATATGAAAGATTTTGGCATAGGTACTCAAAAACTAGAAGAAGAATTACATCGCTATTTCAAAGAAGCTAGAATTGTTCGAATGGATATGGATACTACTTCCAAAAAAGGAACTCATCAAAAAATTATTGATGATTTTGGAAAAGAAAAATATGATATTTTAGTAGGAACCCAAATGATTGCTAAAGGATTAGATTTTCCTAAAGTTTCTTTAGTAGGAGTAATGAATGCAGATGCTAGCTTAAATATACCAGACTTTAGAAGTAGTGAAAGAACTTTTCAATTACTTTGTCAAGTATCAGGAAGAGCAGGCAGAGGAGAGATATCAGGAGAAGTTGTTATTCAAACTTATAATAACAATCATTATAGTATTATTTTAGCCAAAGAACAAAATTATTTAGCTTTTTATCAAGAAGAAATGAAAATAAGAAAACAACTAAATTATAGCCCTTATTACTATATTATTTTAATTAGAATTTCTACCAAAGATTATGAATTAAGTTTCCAAGAAGCCAAAAAAGTAGGAGATTATTTAAGAAAAAATCTAAATCCAAACACTTATATATTAGGCCCTGCTATGGCAAATATCTTTAGAGTAGATAATGTTTACTATCAACAATGTATCATTAAATATAAAAAAGATGAAGAACTAAAAAAAGTTTTGTTAAACCTAGATGCTCATTATAAAGGAAATAGCAAAGTATCACTAGAAATTGACATAGATCCAAGCAGATTATAAAAGAAAAATACTGAATCAGTATTTTCATGAAAGGAAAAAAAATATGAATGCCAAAAAATTTAATTTAGAATTACAAAAAGCGATTCAATTAAAAAGTATTACCCCTAATTGGATTTTAAATTTATATAAAAATGATAAAGTAAGTTATTTACATCATGTACCTGTCTCTAAATTATTACAAGAAAATTACACTACATTAATAGAAGAATGCAATGATACAGACTTAATTCCTATAGTAAATATAATGTACCAAGACAAAGAAATAAGAAAAACAATCAAAGAAAATTATTTATTGTTAATTCAAAAATGTAAAACTTTAGGAGAATTTAAAGAACTACTAAGAGTAAATTATTTAGATAACAAAAAATATTTTAATGATAACCTAGAAATAATATTAGGACATATTCCTAATGAATACATTTT
>ENA-OPWR01002395-OPWR01002395.1-human-gut-metagenome-genome-assembly--contig:-NODE-2395-length-12863-cov-1.844004_pt1 | contig 12863 bp, 10 predicted proteins | sample MGYA00241507_ERZ502006 | MGnify/ENA primary metagenome ERZ502006 (study PRJEB25962, sample SAMEA2043041) | human gut metagenome | biome: human gut; feature: human-associated habitat; material: faeces...
CAAGCTATGTAAACGGCGTGGCCTTCCTTCCGTATCTGATGCCCTCCATCGCTGTCGGTGCTGCATTCTTCATCCTGTTCTCCAACGAGAAGATCAACCTCTTCAATACATATACGCTGCTGATCATCGCAGGTACGATCAAGTACATTCCGTTTGCGAGCCGGAGCGCGCTAAACTCCATGCTGCAGATCAGCAATGAGATCGAGGAAGCGGCGATCATACAGGACATTCCATGGACGAAGAGAATGCTCCGGATCATTATCCCGATCCAGAAATCCGCGATCATCAGTGGATACATGCTTCCATTTATGACATGTCTCCGTGAACTGTCACTGTTCCTGCTCTTATGTACGCAGGGCTTCATCCTCTCGACGACGCTGGACTATTTCGATGAAATGGGTCTGTACGCGTTCTCGAGCGCGATCAACCTGATCCTGATCGTTACGATCCTGATCTTCAATACGTTAGTCAATAAGCTGACAGGTGCAAGCCTTGACGATGGAATAGGAGGAAATTAATATGCCGGAAATCACATTGAGAAATATAACAAAACGCTGGGGAAAATTCTTCGGAGTCGATCATCTGGATCTTGACATCTCGGATAACTCCTTTATCACACTGCTCGGACCGTCCGGATGCGGAAAAACAACGCTTCTGCGAATTATTGCTGATTTGCTTCAGCCAACGTCCGGCAGAGTTGAAATTGGCGGTGAAACTCCAAGAGAAGCTCGTCTGAAACGAAAATACGGAATGGTATTCCAGAGCGCAGTTCTATATGATTGGAGAACAGTGATCAAAAATGTTGAGCTGCCCCTTGAAATAACTCATCAATCCAGGGCAGAACGGCATGAAAGAGCTTTGAAAATGCTTGAACTTGTAGGACTTACTGAGTTTCAGAATCATTATCCTCGTCAGCTTTCCGGAGGTATGCAGCAGAGAGTCGGTATTGCAAGAGCTCTGGCGCTTCAGCCGGAGATACTGCTTATGGATGAACCTTTTTCGGCTCTTGATGAATTTACAAGAGAAAAGCTTCATATCGATCTGCTTAAGATCTGGAGAAAAACCAATAAAACTATCATATTCGTTACACATAATATTTCCGAGTCTGTATTTCTTTCCGACAGAGTATGCGTGCTGTCACCTCATCCCGGAAGATTATCCGCTGTAATTGATATTGATTTACCCAGACCGAGAACTATGGACATTAAGGATACTCCTGAATTTACAGCGCTTGTTTCAAAAGTAAGAAACAGCTTTGAGGGCGTTTAAGGCGGTGATTTAATTGAAAAAGGTTAAAAAGATACTCACATCGAAAATATTTGTTATATTTATCTGGATTACGGCTCTTTTCGTTTTATGGGAAGTATGCGCCGCACACGTTGCAGAAACCAAACGTACACCGGAAAACATTCTTCCTCATATCAGCGGTATAATCAATTCATTGCTGAGTGATAAGAAAATAAACGGCAGTCAGACGGCTTTGCAGATGGTACTGGAAAATGCCGGAGCAACACTTTCACGTGCCGGAGTGGGTTATTTAATAGGAATTGCGTCTGGTTTTGTACTGGCTCTTTTGATGAGTCTTTCCGGAATTGTTGAAAAGATTGCGTTTCCGTATCTTATGCTTATTCAGTTAATTCCGATTCTCGGCATGGCTCCGATCATAAATGCAATTACCGGAGATATCGCAGTAAGCCGAATTGTAATTGCAGCAATACTTACATTCTATCCGGTTGCAACAAATACACTTGCAGGTTTTAAGTCGGTACAGAAAGAAAAGCATGAACTGATGTATTCATATGCTGCCAATAAATTTCAGATTTACACCAAAACAATGATACCGGCATGTATACCGTATTTCTTTACAGGGCTAAAAATTTCTGCTCCAATGGCAATAACAGCGTCAATTCTGGTTGATACTCTTCAGGGCGGAATCGGACTTGGCTGTCTGCTTTCACAGTCTCTAAAAGGGGCAATGACAAGGTATGTTTTCTGGGATATCGTATTTTTCAGCGCTGTTATCGGCATACTCAGTTTCTATATAATGGGAGTGGCTGAAATGATACTTTGCCCATATAAACGCACAGGAAAATCTAAAAAGAAAGGGTGAGAACAATGGCAGTACTGAAAAAGAAAAAAAGAAAATCAGCTGTTGAGTCAGTATTATATCCGGCGCTGTTCGGTGTTCTCATTATAGTTATGTGGCAGACGGGAATACTGCATAAACTTTTGAAAACAGATGAATATATATTACCGTATCCCACAAGGATCATCAGTATTATTTTTGAAAACAGCGACAAAATAATGACTAATGTATGGGCGTCGGTTGAAGTGGCAGTCTGCGGACTGATTTTAGGTTCGCTGTTGGGCTATATCATAGCAATTATAGCTGCAATTTTTCCGATCTACGGAAGCGGCGGGCTTACAATAGTATCAGCATTTAATGCTATCCCTATCGTTGCTCTTGCACCTGTTATTATTAACTGGACTAAAGATGTCAGCGAACAGGCAGAAATACGAAGCATGGTTGCGAAGATAATAGTGGTAACTGTGGTAAGTATGGCGTCAATGAGTGTCAATGCTTACAGGGGACTTACAGAACTTACGCCTTTCTCACATGATCTTATGAAAACCTATGCTGCAGGAAAAATTACAGAATTTGTAAAGCTGCGCCTGCCAAACAGTATTCCGTATATATTTACTGCTCTCAGAGTAAGCGTTCCGGGTAGTGTAATAAGCGCTCTGGTAAGTGAATATTTTGCAGAGTATATTATCGGAGTAGGCAGACAGATCCGTGAAAATATTCTTATTGCACAGTATTCAACAGCCTGGGCTTATATAATTACAGCTTGTATAATAGGCATATTGATGTATGCAGTTCTTATGATAATTGAGTCGGTATTGTTAAGGAAACGCAGATGAAATGTGTTTCTGATAATATAAATAATCCCATTAAACAGGAGGAATTTATTATGAAAAATTTAAAGAAAACACTGGCGGCAATTGCGGCATTAACAATGGTAACGGCATCTATGTCTGGATGCGGATCATCGGAGGATAAATCATCAGGTTCAACAGCATCATCTTCCGGAGAAAGCGTTTCTTCATCATCAGTATCAGAAGAGAGCAATGGGGAAATGTCTAACGAAGAAAGAATCATTTCGGCAGCTCAGGAAGGAAAAGTCGGTAACTGGGGACTTGGAAATGAATATGAAATCCTTGCTCTGCTCACAAAGTACGGTCAGGATACGACATATCTTTCTCAGTCATTTGATATGGACGGATTTGACGACGGTTCAATTACTCTTGCTTCAGCCATGACATACAATGAACTTGGTCTTGTAGTAAACGACTACGAAGGCGGCTACGGCTACGGTGATACAGTCGGCACAATTGATATGAACGATGAAGGTGTTGCAATGCTTGAAGATAATCTCTTCTGTACTAAAGAATTTGCAGAGTCAAATCCGAATACTGTAAAAGCATTTGTTTATGCTTCAATGGAAGGTTGGAAATATGCCTGTGAACATCCTGATGAAGCGGCACAGATCGTTTATGAGGCAGGTTCTTCTGTATCTTCTGACCATCAGGCATATATGGCATCAGAAGTAAAGAAACTGGTTGAGACTGATACAAAGGGTAATATTGTTACTGATTACGGAAAAATGGATGAGGAGGCTATGCAGCAGACTCTTGATCTTGCTAAGCAGTATATTTCACTTGATGACAGCGCTGCTGCTGAAAAGTTACAAACACTCACACTTGATGATATCCGTGATACATCTTATTGGGAATCCGGAATGGCAAAGGATTTTGGTGAGCCTGAAAAGAAAGACGTTTCTGTACAGCTCAAATGGCTGCCGCAGTGTCAATTTATGGGTTATTTTGTAGCTGAGGCAAAGGGTTACTATGACGAAGTAGGACTTAATGTTGATATTATCTCCGGCGGCGGTGACATCGGCGAAACAACAGCAGTAAACAATGGTACTGTTGACTTTGGCGTAACATGGGTATCCAACCTTATTTCCGCAAACGCAGGCGGTATGGATCTTCTTGAAGTTGCACAGGTTTATCAGCGTTCCGGACTTGTTCTGGTATATAAGAAATAATTGATTTATACTCTGTATGGACGGGCATTGCCCGTCTGTCAGAATTTCTGAAAGGAGTAAAATTGCTATGGATATGATTATAAAAAACGGTACAGTTGTAACTGATTCAGAAATGTTCAGAGCTGATGTTGCTGTCAAGGACGGAAAAATTGTTTCTATCGCTGAGAGCATCAACACCGGTGGCTGTAACAATGTTGTAGATGCAGAAGGCAAGCTTGTCCTTCCGGGCGCTATTGACGCACACACTCATCTGGCAATGCCATTTGGCGGAACCATTTCCTCTGATGATTATTTTGCCGGAACAAGGGCCGCTGCCTGCGGCGGTACTACAACGGTATTTGATTTTGTATTGCAGGATTTCGGCGAATCAATGGTTGACGCCGTTAAACGCCGTGACGCTCTCTGTGCCGGAAACGCTGCTGTGGATTATTCTTTTCATGTAGCTGTAAAGGATGTCAGCAACGGACTTATTGATACTATTGAAGATTGCGTGAAATTCGGTGTACCTTCATTCAAGGTGTTTATGGTATACGATTTTGGTGTGACAGACGGCGTATTTTATCAGGTACTGCAAAAGGCAAAAGAATGCGGTGCGCTGATAGGAGTTCATGCAGAAAATAATGAAATGGTGAATATGTTCACAAAGCAGTTCCTTTCAGAAGGAAAAACAAGTGCATGGTATCACTATATGTCTCGTCCGGAGTTTGTCGAGGGAGAGGCAGACGAAAGAGCAATTCAATGGGCAAAGGCTGTGGGAGTCCCGCTGTATATCGTACATCTTGCCAATAAACAGGGCGTTGAGGCGGTAACAAAGGCAAAAGATGAGGGCTACACTATCTATGCAGAAACTTGTCCGCAGTATCTTGAATTTACAAGTGATGTTTATAAGCGTGAGGACGGCAGAAATTTTGTATGTTCTCCTCCGATGAAAGGCGAGGAAAGTCGTCAGGCGCTTTGGGAAGCAATCAGACGAGGCGATATTGATACAATTGCGACTGACCATTGCCCTTTCCAGTCATATGAAAAAGACTGGGGTAAGGATGATTTTTCAAAGATTCCAAATGGCTGTGCGGGAATTGAAAACATGTATCCTTATATGCTGTCCGCAGCAAACGAGGGGAAAATACCATATACTAAGGCTGTGGAGCTTTGCTCAGCAAATCCTGCAAAAATTTTCGGCTGCAAAACCAAAGGCAGTATAGCTGTGGGCAAGGACGCTGATATCGTGATTTATGACCCTTCAGTTGATTTCACTATCACAAATGATAAAATGCATTCAGATTGCGACCATACTATCTGGGAGGGTGTAAAAGTACACGGCTATCCAGTTAAGACCTATTCAAGAGGTAAGCTTGTATATGAAAATGGCGGATTCAGAGGCGAAAAGGGATGGGGAAAATTTATTAAATGTTCTCTTAAATAATGAAATTGCAGAAAGGAGGCTGATGATATGTTCAGATTAAAAGAAGAAGCGGCACGTTGTCTGCTTTGTTTGGAAGGCGCTTGTACTGCTGCATGCGAAAAAGGGTTTGATCCTGCAAGGGCTGTCAGAGCCATTCGTTTTGAAAATGAAGCTGGGGCAGGAAACTTTATTGATAAGGGAGTATGTTCCGAATGTACAGGAAATTGCGAAAACGTTTGTATTCATTATGACAGACCTATAAGAATACGTGAAATGGCATCAATGCTGCCCGAAGTGGCTGAACTTACACAAAAGCCGGATCTTTCAATAGATTTCTGTGGAGTTCACTGCGAGAATCCGTTTTTTCTGTCATCATCAATTGTGGCAGGGGATTATGAAATGTGTGCTAAAGCGCTGGATATGGGTTGGGCAGGAGTGGTTTATAAGACGGTAGGATTTCTTATACCGGAGGAGGTTTCGCCGAGGTTTGATGCAATAGGCAAGGAGGGAACACCTTTTATTGGCTTTAAAAATCTTGAACAGATTTCTGACCATGAGCTATCATATAATCTTGATGTGTTCAGAAAATTAAAGAAGAATTATCCGGATAAGGTTCTGGTAGTTTCCATAATGGGGCAGAATGATGAGGAATGGGTAAAGCTTTCTCAGCTCGTTACTGAGGCGGGAGCTGATATAATTGAGTGCAATTTCAGCTGCCCGCATATGTCCGGTGAAGGTCTCGGCTCTGATGTTGGGCAGAACCCTGAACTTGTAAAGCATTATACGCAGCTTGTTAAATCGGCAACACATCTGCCTGTTCTGGCAAAGATGACGCCCAATATCGGCAATATGGAAATTCCGGCAATTGCAGCCGCAGAAGGGGGAGCCGACGGAATTGCCGCTATCAATACAATTAAAAGCATAATCGGAATAGACCCTGAAACTATGTCAGGCTATCCGTCAATTGGCGGAAAAAGTTCAGTATCGGGATATTCAGGAAAAGCTGTAAAACCAATTGCTCTGCGTTTTATCAGTGATCTTGCTCACTGTGAGAGACTTGACGGACTTGAACTTAGCGGTATGGGAGGAATTGAATCCTGGCATGATGCTTTGGAATTTATTCTTCTCGGATGCAGGAATATACAGGTTACTACGGCAGTAATGCAGTATGGCTACCGCATAATCGACGACCTTATATCCGGTATGGGAAATTATATGGTGACCCATGGAATCAGCAGTATTTCAGAGCTTGTGGGAGCAGCAGTTGACAATATAATTCCGGCAGATGAGCTGGATAGAAATACGCTTATTTTTCCTCATCTGAATAAAGCGAAATGTCTCGGCTGCGGCAGATGTGTAATATCATGCAGCGATGCTGGACATCAAGCGCTTAAAATGGTTTCAGGAAAGGCGGCGCTTAATGCTAAAAAATGCGTAGGCTGTCATCTGTGTATGCTGGTATGTCCTGTTGAGGCAATTGATAATAAAGGAATAAGAATTTCTAAACCCCAATAGTATAATATACTTCAAAGAGGTGATGAAATATGGCAATTACATTATCTCAGCTTTGTGCCAACACTGAGAAAAAATACTCAATGAAGCTTATTGCAGGACATGCAGGAATGGGAAATACTGTACGTTGGGTACATATAATTGAAGATAGTGAGGTACCTGATTTTCTGCATGGTAATGAGTTGATTTTTACTACAGGTATCGGTCATGTCGGAAATGAATGGCTGAAAAGTTTTACTGTCAGTCTGAAAAATAAAGGTGCAATAGGACTTGTTGTCAATATCGGTCCATACATCTCCTCTGTTCCGTCTCAGGCAATAGTATTTTGTGAACAGAATGGTTTTCCACTTTTCACAATACCATGGAAAACAAGGATTATAGATATTTCATATGAATTCTGCCGCAGGATAATAGCCAATGAAAAGCGTGAAAGTACTATTGCCGACGCTTTTCGTGGAATAATCAGGAATCCTGCCACTGCGGATGATTACAGTTCCATGCTTAATCGAGCAGGCTTTTATGATGACAGCTCCTATACGGTAATATCGCTGAGTATACTAAGGAAAAGCGTTTCAATTACGGAATCTGTTGTCAGAACAACAGATATGTCTCTCTGGCGTATGCTGAAAAAATCCGGAAACCATTCTTCGCTTTTTATGAAAGAAGGCGACCTGGTTGCAGTTAGGCAAAACTGTTCGGAAGAGGAAATAGTAATGTTTTGTGAACTTTTAAGACCAATTGCCGAACAGTCTGCTGATACTGAAATTTATATCGGAGTTTCAGAAAGCTTAAGAGGTTTTGCGGAAATTTCTCAGGCTTATGAACAGTCGTATGCAGCAATGCTGACTGGACGCATAAAAGGCAAAGAGCGTGTGTTTTACCGTGATATCGGTCTTATGAAACTGATATTCGGTGTAAAGGATAAAATGATACTGTCATCATTTGCAGAAGAAAATTTAGGAGTGCTCCACAGGTATGACTCTGAAAAAAATACTGATTATTGCAGTATTCTGAGAAAATATCTGGAGCTTAACGGAAGTGTGCTTGAAGCGGCGGCAGAAACAGGAGTTCACCGCAATACAATTAATTATAAAATCAGGGCAATACGTGAAATACTCGGACGTGAGCTTGATGATCATACAAAAAGTATGCTGATGCTTGCATACCTTATTGAAGATGTGCTTGACATATATGATAACTTAAACGGAGGTAATAAACAATGAGCGCTGAATCAATCAAATATAACCACTGCACCTACAATCTGCAGTCATGGTCAAAACAAAAAGGACTCAATCCTGTTCCGATTGAAAAGGCTGATGGTATTTATATGTGGGATTTTGACGGTAACCGCTATACGGATATGTCTTCCCAGCTTGTTAATCTTAATGTGGGTCACGGCAACCGTGCTATTATAGATGCAATTAAGGAGCAGGCTGAAAAATACTGTTATCTTTCGCCTTCTTACGGAAGTGAACCCAGAGGCGAGCTTGCTAAAATGATTATCGGGCTTATGCCTGATAACATGGGAAAGGTTTTTTTTACAAACGGAGGAGCTGATGCAAATGAAAATGCGGTCAAAATCGCAAGAATGTATACCGGCAGACAGAAAGTATTTTCACGTTACAGGAGCTATCATGGCTCTACATACGGCGCAGGAAACCTGACCGGAGAACCAAGAAGATATCCTCTTGAACCTGGTGCACCGGGATTTGTAAAGTTTTTCGACCCATATATTTACAGAGAAAAAATCAGATTTGCAACTGAAGAAGAAGCCTCAGAATACTATGTTGCAAAGCTGCGTGAACAGGTAATTTACGAAGGAGCAGATAATGTAGCCGCAATCGTTATGGAAACTATCACAGGTTCAAATGGGGTAATTATTCCTCCGAAAGGTTATCTCAAAGGTGTACGTGCAATATGCGATGAATTCGGTATCATGATGATATGCGACGAGGTCATGGCAGGTTTCGGCAGAACGGGTAAAATGTTTGCATTCGAGAACTTTAACGTTAAGCCTGATATCGTAAGTTTTGCAAAAGGCGTTACCTGCGGTTATGTTCAGCTGGGCGGCGTTGTTGTCTCCAAAAAAATCGCTGAATTTTTTGATGATCACCTTCTTTCCTGCGGACTTACATACAGCGGTCATCCGCTTGCCTGTGCAGCAGGTGTTGCCTGCCTTAACTTCTATAAAGAGGCGAATATACTTGAAAATGTAAATAAATCGGGCGCAGTTTTAGGAGAATGCCTTGAGGAATTGAAATGTAAACATGAGAGTGTCGGCGATGTGCGTTATATCGGACTTTTCTCAGCAATCGAACTTGTCAGGGACAGGGAGACAAGAGAGCCGCTTGTACCATATGGAAAGGATCCGGAGGGAAAAATGGTAAAACTTATTGGTATGCTCAAAGCAAAAGGTTTTATGACTTATTCTCATGAGAATATGATACTCATTTCACCGCCGCTTATCATTACTCCTGAACAGGTTCGGGAAGAAATGGCAAAAGTAGATGAAGTTCTTGATGAAGCCGATAAAATGATTAAATAAATATTGAAAGGACGGTCTCTATGGTTAAAGAACACTACAGCGATGCCGTAAACTGTGCATTGTCTGAATATATAACACCAGCAAAGTTCAGAACGGTTTTGTTTGAGCAGCATAAACAGCCTGGAGGGATCACAGAAGTTCCGGTTGAAATAACGTTAAGTAAGGAGACCGTAAAAAAACTGAGCTTCAGAGTTTCGGGTGACGGTATGCTTTATGGATTTGCAAGAATAAAGCCGCTTATAAGAGAAAAATTCGGGGCAGAAGCAGTAAAAATATATATCAATGACTGGGAAGTTAAATTTATTCTTGTGTTTGAGTTGGAAAACGAGAAAGAAAAAGCATTTTATATAAAGCAGGAAGAAGTAATAGAACTGCTTGAAAACTGCTGTCGTGTACCTCAGCAGCAATCGTTAAAATAACTGAAAGGGAGTCTTAATTTATGTATACATGCAGCGAAAAGAGAATGGAAGACAAAATCAGAACATTCAGCCAGTTTGGTAATGCCGGACACGGGGGAATTACCAGATATTCACTGTCTCCGGAAGCAATTATGGCAAGAAACGAGTTCAGAAATCGCATGGAAGCAATTGGTGCTGTAATTGAAATTGATGATGTTGCAAATATGTACGCTACGATCCCGGGCAGTGATCCTGACGCAAAAAGAATAGTTATGGCATCTCACTGTGATTCCGTTAAAAACGGCGGCAACTATGACGGTATCCTTGGCGTAATGAGCGCTATGGAGGTGCTGGAAACTGTCGTTTCTGAAAACATCTCTCACAGGCATCCTCTTACAGCAATGATTTGGACTAATGAGGAAGGTTCACTTTATCCGCCGGCAATGATGTGTTCCGGAATTGTTTGCTATGATTATCTTCCTGAAGATATTCGCAGCAAATTCATATATGAAGATATGATGAAGTCACAGAGTATTCTCGATTCAACAAAGACATTCGGTGAAGCTCTTGAAAAATCAGGATTCAAAGGAAATATTAAATACCGTATCAGTCCGGAAAAATATCAGTATATGTTTGAAACTCATATTGAGCAGGGACCTATTCTTGAAGATGCCGGAAACGATATCGGAGTTGTAGACTGTGTACTTGGAATGTTCAACTATCGTCTGAAATTCTACGGTCAGACAACTCATGCCGGAACATTTCCTATGCCTAAGAGACGTGACGCTTTTCTTGCCGCTTCACAGGCTCTATGCTACCTTCATGAGGAAATTGACAAACTTGGTTACAGTGACCTTGTCTATACTACTGGTGAAGTTGTATGTCACCCCTGCGTACATACTTGTGTACCAGATTTCTTTGATTTTTCATTTGATGCAAGACATGAAAATCCGGAAGTTCTTAAAAAGGTTCTGGCAATTGTAAAAAGCTGTGCCGATAAAACATGGGCAGGTTGTACATGTGAGGTTGTAAAGGCATGGAACAGAGATACTGTTTACTGGGATAAAAAGCTTGTAGAATATGTAAAAGAGTCAGCAGAGGAGTGCGGAATCAAGCATCAGTACATTCATTCAGGTGCAGGACATGATGCACAGTTTGCAGCATATATGCTGCCGACTACAATGATTTTTGTTCAGTCAAAGGACGGTCTGTCCCATTGTGAACCTGAATTTTCATCAGTTAAGCACTGTACAGAAGGTGCAACTGTAATGCTCAATGCTGTACTAAAAGCTGATAATGACTGAAAAATAATATAGTATATCCGGGCGGATAGTATATTCTGCCCGGATTTTTAGAATTTGTTCTTAAATGAAAGGAGTTAACAGGAAATGGGTATGGAATTTAATGCTCCCAGAAGAATTTTAACAGGTGAAGGCTGTCTTGCAGATGCAGAAAAATATTTCTGTTCTATGGGAAAAAAAGCGTTTATAGTTACAGGAAAGCATGTTAAAAAGCTTGAATGTTTCACACAAGTTATGGGTTTTCTTGATAAAAATGGCATACAGTATACTGTGTACAGCGGAATTACAGGCGAGCCGGACGATAAAATGATAGATGAAGGTGTAAAGCTTTACAAAAGAGAGAAATGTGATTTTTTGATTGCCGTAGGCGGGGGAAGTCCTATGGATTCAATGAAGGCGATTGCTGCTCTTGTGACAAACGGAGGTAAGATTTCCGATTATATGGGAAAAACTATAACAGGCAAAATACCGCCTATGGCAGCTATTCCGACTACAGCCGGAACAGGTTCTGAGGCAACTCAGTTTACTGTTATTACTGATAGTGAAAAAGGAATTAAAATGCTGTTAAAGGGAGCAGTATTAGTACCTGAACTCGCTGTTATAGATCCTGTTTTTACAATTTCTTCTCCCAAGAGCGTTACTGCATCTACCGGACTTGACGCTCTTACTCATGCAGTTGAATCTTATACATCAAGGAAAGCTCAGCCTTTGACAGACACTGTATCTCTTGATGCAGTAAAAAGAATTTTCAGATATCTGCCTGTTGCTTATAAGGACGGAAACAATATGGAAGCAAGAACACAGATGTCCATAGCTGCTTTGGAGGCAGGAATGGCAATCAATAATGCGTCAGTAACGATAGTTCATGGAATGAGCCGTCCTATTGGCGCCTTGTTTCATGTTCCTCACGGACTTTCCAATGCCATGCTGCTTGAAAAGTGCATGAGTTTTGCTGCCGATGGTGCATATGGAAAATTTGCCGAGCTTGGACGAGCTATAGGAGCTGCTGACTCTGCAATGAGTGACAGATCTGCTGCTAAAGCGTTTGTTTCAGCTTTGGGAGAAATGTGCAGTATCTGTGAAGTTCCTACTTTATTAGAATACGGAATAGATAAGAGTGAATTTATGGCGGCAGCGGGTAAAATGGCAGCGGATGCTGTTGCAAGCGGAAGCCCTTCAAATACAATAAAAGAAATTTCTAAAGAAAATGAAAAAAAGAATATAGGAAGAGAGCTAGAGATTTTAATTGAAGGAATTACTCCAGATAAAAAATATTATGTGGGTAGAAGTTACATGGACGTTCCAGATATAGATGGAGTAGCTTACGTAAAAAATACATCAAATGAAGACTTGATTGGAAAATATATAAAGGCTAAGGTAGTTGAGGTAAAAGACTATGACTTAATTCTAGTAGAAAAATAATACTATAAGCGCTGATATATGATACAAAAAAAGAGAAAAGTGAGCTTTTACACTCACTTTCTCTCCGCATTAGCGGTGGTACGGAAACGTGTTTGGCGTGTTAGTTGATAGCTACTTCAACAGGACCTAAATCGTTCACGAGAATTTCATAAGAAGAGATATCTCTGAGCAAAC
>ENA-OPWR01002404-OPWR01002404.1-human-gut-metagenome-genome-assembly--contig:-NODE-2404-length-12788-cov-1.487159_pt1 | contig 12788 bp, 6 predicted proteins | sample MGYA00241507_ERZ502006 | MGnify/ENA primary metagenome ERZ502006 (study PRJEB25962, sample SAMEA2043041) | human gut metagenome | biome: human gut; feature: human-associated habitat; material: faeces...
GTCAGGAACTTGTTTTGCCAATACAACAATTTTCAAACTCATGCTATAAATTTTAGTATTAGTATTTCTACAAGTTAGCAGCCAGTAGTCAAGTAGTAATATCTTGCTATCCAAACTATCCGGTTAACTATCAGCTTGCAAATTTACTCAAACGCTTGGTTCTGACAAGAAATCCGAGTAAAAAATGCACAGGTTTAAGATTTTTGAGCAAAAGAGGAGGGTTTTTATAGATTTAATTCAGGGTTGACAAAGCGTTTATGGGCAGTCTGCCGGATTGTCCGGCAGACTGTTGATGAATTCCGGATTATTTGATAAGTTCGTAATAATGTGCATTCGTGAAATTATCATTCTTGAAAATAGCCTTTTGCATAATTCCTACTTTCGTGAATCCCACTTTCTCTAATACCCGCATGGATGGGGAGTTATGCTCAAATACGACTGCGAATACACGTACCTTATCAGTGTGTTCGAAATAATAGTTTATGGCTTCTTTCAGGGCGTCAGTAACGATTCCCTGGTTCCAGAAAGGTTCTCCAATCCAGTAGCCTACTTCTGCACTAAAACGTTCTACATCCGTAGCGGGTACAAAACCGATACTTCCGACTGCTTCTCCGTTTACCTCAATGCAGAAATCTTGAATGTTTTCTTTCGCTTGTACCATAGCGAGAAAAACATTAGCATCTTCCTGACTATAAGGATAGGGGAGACCGTCACGGCAGTTATCCCAAATATTCTTGTTATTGAGATATTGGGCTAATGATGCTGCATCTTCGGTTTGCCAGGTACGGAGAGTATAGTTTTTCTTCTGCACGATAATTCCTGTTTTCTGTACCATATCATCTTTTATTGTATACCAATTTCAGCTAACCCCATCGGTTCACCGTCATGTATCATCCGTGTTGCTTTCAACTGAATATAGCGAGCCTTGACCGGAGTAAAGTAAACCGATTGCAAAATCGGATTGCTCTTTATATTGGAAAATTCATCTTTGGCTACTACCTGGTTGACTGCATTGCTATCCATACCTACAGATATTTCGTAGGCCGCGATCAACCCTTTATTATATTCACTCTGGTCGGGGAGATAGTGGAATGAGGTAATCGTGCGTTCTTCTCCCAAGTCAATCAATAGTGTATTTCCATTGATGAAACAGGTGGTCTGGTCGTTTTTATCCATGCCTTTCTGTGCTTCCTCTACATCTACTCCAACAAGGGTGAACGGGTAACTTTTCAGTTCTGCAGCTTTCGCTGTGTATGTATCCGAAGTCTCTCCTGCATAATATGCTTCAATGTTATTAATACAGAGACAAGCCCGTGAATCCGTGAAGCGGACACGAATCTTATCCGTAGTGATTGTTTCGAAACGAAGGAGCCGTTTATATCCGATAGTGGTAGTCTCCTCATTGAACTTCACAGGGATCCATTCGCCTGCCTGGTTATATTCTACAACGAATGATTTGACACGTTGTCCGAGAGGAATATATTCCTGCAACATCATACGGTTGATCTTTTCTGCCTGAGGTAAATCGAATTCAATAGTGGCTGAAATGACATCATCATTGGTAGCCCAATAAGTATCATAATCACCGTCGGTCACAGCTTTGGCGGAGAATGTTCTTCCGCGTTCGTCCGATGCTTTGGGAGAGAGTCCTGCCAGCAGATTGTGTGCCAGTTGTTTTTGTACATTCTGGTGGAAGTTTACGGCATTGGCAGAGTCAGTAGGGTGAATCAATCCGTCACGGTCTACCGGGAAGTTTAATAATAGCGTTGCGTTATGTCCTACGCTGCGGTAATATAAATCAGTCAGTTCGTCTACTGTTTTCACACGGTCGTCTTCTTCCGGATGATAAAACCATCCCGGACGGATGGAAACATCACACTCAGCAGCTACCCATTGGTTACCATCGGCATGACCATATTGCAGTTCACGATACTTGGGATAGCCCGGATAAACTTCTCCTGCACGAAGAAAAGACCAGTTAGTAGCTCCGGCAAATCCGTGTTCGTTGCCTACCCAACGACAGCCCGGACCTCCATCCGAGAAGATGACAGCTTGTGGCTGTAACTCATCAATCATCTTGTAAGCTCGCGGATAGTTATAATAAGTCTTGCGGTCGATTGTACGGCTGTCTTTTGCTCCGCCATACCAGCCGTCTCCACCGTTGGCACCGTCAAACCAGATTTCAAATACATCACCGTAGTTGGTCAGTAGTTCGTTGAGTTGTTTATAGAAGTATTCTACATATTCGGGAGAGCCATAATTGGCCTGATGCCTGTCCCAGGGCGAGAGATAGACTGCGAATTTAATGCCATACTTTTTGCAGGCATCCGACAGTTCGCGGACAATGTCTCCTTTTCCGTCTTTGTACGGAGTATTGCGGATACAGTACTCTGTCAGTTGCGTAGGCCACAGACAGAATCCATCGTGATGTTTCGCTGTCAGGATCACTCCTTTCATGCCGGATTTGACAAATGTCTGTACCCATTGCTCACAGTCCAGACGGGTAGGGTTGAATGTTTTAGGATCGGAATCACCGTATCCCCATTCGCGGTCGTTGAATGTGTTAAGTCCGAAGTGTACAAACGCATACGTTTCCATTTTTTGCCATTCCACCTGTTTGGCTTCGGGAATGGGTAAGATAGCTTCCGGTGCTTTTACCGAATTACAGGCACTTAGTAGAAAAAGACCTGTTGCGAAGATAAGAAAGTGTTTTTTCATGGGGGTGTTTATTAGTTAATAATTGAATGTAAGAATCATCTACAATGTAATTCCAACTACAAAATAAAGTTGCTCTTCATAAGGGTTGGCTATTAGCTTTCCGAAGATGGGTAAAGAGAAGTTGGATGTTATTTTAATATCTTTTGTTGCAGATAATCCGATATTGACTACATTGAATTTGTCGGAGTACATACTCTCCCAAGGAGTGAAACCTGCTTCGATATTCATATTTACATCCTTCACGCTGAACGGGTAACTCAACTCGCAGTAACTGGACCAGGCACGTTTCCCGTTTTCCCGGTAATCGTTTCCGGCAAAGGTAGTGTACCAGCTTACTGACAATGGGAACTTTTCGCTAAGCATATAGCCGGCTCCTACCTCGAAAGTGTGCCCGGTAGAGTGCGAACTGTAATTGAAGTATTTAAAAGGTTCCTCTTCTGTCTGGGTAAAATAGTTATTGGCGTAAAGAGTCAGGTTTTTGTATTCGTACTCTAGTGATAAATCTATTTCATTGTTCTTTTCGCGAAATTCGGTAGAACCCCATGCGTAAACGGTCAGTCCTTTCCAGTTGAGGCCGAGTGAAGGCTGCACACTTGCATTGCCGCTATCCATACCGCGCCAAATATAACTGCTTACAAAATCAGCAGTTACAAAAACTTCTTGTGCCTGTGCAAAGGCCGTACAAAACAGGATGGCAATAAGTAGGATTTGTTTTTTCATTTTATCGGTTATTTCTTCTCGTTTTCGGGGGGTAAAGATACGCAATATATAGATAAATGATGACAGATGAGGAGAAAAAGAAAACGGCTGCATTGAGCAGCCGTTTCTTAAGTAATTGTGAATCTTGAAAGTTAGTTAGAAAGTGACGTCCATTTTCAGTACGAAAGTACGTGGAGCAGCAACTGCCATTGGGCGGTAGCTGTATTCTTTATTCAACAGGTTATTCACCATAAACTGGAAAGCTACTTCTTTTGTGGCTTTTACTCCGAAGCGCACGTCAACAGTGGCATAGTCCGTATTATGTTTTTTCCAGTAAGTAGCCAGTGTCTCTCCTTTTGAATAACCGAAAAGGATGCCACGTACATAATCCATCAGGTCTTTCTGCTGTTTCTCGCGTTCGTCCAACATCAGATAGTCAACTGCCAGAATTTTGCTCTTCCATGCTACATTGGCACCGACATTGATACGTTTCCACTGGAAATCTACCGTAGCTTTAAAACTGTGCTTCGGGCGATATTTAAGGTACTTACCTGTGTTCGATTTCTCTTTCATCTGAAGAGGATCGGTATAAAGCCCCTCTACTGCATTACGTTCCTGATAGTCAGCATCGCATGGCTCCGTGTATACATATCCCAAGTTATAGAACAACTTCGTGTTCTTATTGAAATTATACACGCCGTTCGTTGAGATTTCTACTCCGTAAATCTGGGCTTTCGATACATTGTGGAACTGGGCTCCGATACCGAACCCTTTGCCATCTGTCAGCATCTGGAATGCATCGCCTATGCTATTAATCATCGTGTAATTGGCATTGTTGAACAGCCCGAACTGGAATTCAACCATGTCTTTATATTGTGTATAGAATCCTGCAACATCCACAAAACCCTGGAAATTACCAACTTTATATCCTTGCTTAATTCCTAATTCCGCATTAAATCCTTTCTCCGGTTTGATGTCCAGATTAGGATAAACGCCAACTCCACCAATATCCTTGCGCAGGTATTTTTCATTGATAGACGGATTACGGTAACCCTGTCCGAAGCTGGCACGGATAAAACTGTAATCAGCCAACTGATAATTTAACCCTGCACGGAAGACCGGACGGAACGGAACTTTGGTTCCGAAGATTTTAGTTTCGGCTTCACGGTGATGATTATTCACCCGATAATATTCGGCACGTACACCGGCAGATACACTCAAACGATCCCAGAAGCGCTGATCGTATTGGAAGAAAGCAGCTATATTATCACTTTTGTATACCTCATCCATTACAGCGGAGTCATAGCGGATATGTTCCAGGGTTACTCCGGTAGTGATTTGTGCACCGCCTTCCCATTTCTTATTGAACTGGTAGTCGAGGTAGTAATCGAAGTTCTTATCAGTCTGTGTTTTTGGAGTGTTTCGTGACGGATTGATAACATTTGATAACCACGGAATCAGATCACTCGGTAACTGTCCGTTCGTAAGTCCCCCTAAGTCACTCGGCACTCCGTTGTCCATTACCCAAGAGATCAGATCGCAATAATCGGCAGTCGTCGCATTCGGGAAAATATTGCCTAATGAGGTGAACACTCCGTTCATGGCATCTTCCAGGTTGCCGTTGACAAGTCCGGAACCTATACCTACCAATGCAGGATAAAGTGAACTGTAATCGCCACCGGCTATATTCTGTATCGTTTTGGCATCAGTTCCCATATTTCCCAGAATATCAGTGATGGAAGTTCCTTGGGTAGGGCGTACGATATTATCGGCACTGTAATAGAAACGTCCTTTAATCTTATGTGACGTACCGTTTTCCGGATTCACATAGTTGATGAACGGATCGATATGGAAATTATTCTCTTCACGTCCCATGTTGGTGAAAGGAGACGGTTTGTACACTTCCGTTGGTGAACGCCAGATAAAGAAGTCACCATATTGATTGGAAAGGAAATCGACATTGAAACCATAATTCAACAGTTTCATTCCCATATCAGGCTGATGATAAGTGAGGCTCCCTCCCATACGGAAACGTTTGTTGTATCCCTGTTGGCGGTATCCTTCGTCAGTGAAAAGATTGATTCCTCCGCTGACATCGAAATTGCCGATACGACGGGAGTGGGAGAGGTCGAATCCTTCGTAAATAGGATTCCGTATACCGCTAAGAAGACTTCCGCGCAGGATCGGTTTAACAGAATATTTATCATCTTTCCAGAAACTCTTGTCGCTCCATTGGTATTCGTCGTTTTCCGCATCACCATATACTCCCACATAAGCACTGAAACGTGTTTTCGGAGTCAGTCCCGGACGTGCAGTACGGATGTTGATAATGCCGTTCAAGGCTGATGACCCGTACAACACGGAGGAAGCTCCTTTAATAACTTCCACCTGTTCTACATTTTCCAAAGGTATGGTGTTCCAATTGATTTCACCGGTTTTTGGATTCAGGGTACTCATGCCGTCTATCAGAATCTGGCTGCGTGCACCTACACCGTAAGTCCATCCGCTGCCACCGCGCATAGAGGGCTGTTTGTCTACAATGTCTACACCGGGCAATGTACGGAGTGTGGAAGAAATATCTGTCGGTGCCTGACGGGCAATATCTCCGGCTTTCACCACATCCATGGAAACAGTAACGTCACTCAACTTCTGTTCAAAGCGTCCGGCACTAACCACCACTTCTTCCAGTAGCTTTGTGCTTTCTTTCATATAAACGTCTTTCGTGATGACTTCACGCTTATTGATAACAATTGGCATCAATACATCTTCATAGCCTACATAACTGAATACAAGATCGACTCCTCCCTCGGGTAGTTTGATTTCATATTCTCCATTGATGTTGGACACTGCTCCCTGATTGCCATGGAGTTTGTATGTGACGGCTGCGCCTACCAATGGCTCATTGGTTCTGGCGTCGTATATATGTCCTTTCAAGGTTTGGGCAAAGCTGCTTCCGAAACCGGTTAGGGATAAAAGGATTATCAGAGTATATAATTTCTTCATTGTTCTTATTCTTTAATAGTATATTAATTTTGAGGTACGAGATCGAGTCCCAAGTCAAAACTTTGAACTAGCAATGCACATTCCGGCCAAGTGATAAATAGCATATCTATTAGCGGTTCGAGAAATCCGGCAAGTCCGGCCATTTCCGGTGGTAATAAACTTGGCAGCATTTTTAATACTATGGGATGAAAATCTCCAAGAAGCTTTAATATCGGAGCTATTCCTTCTTTATCAAGGTAAATGTATGAGTGACCATTTTGCATCTTGATGTGCATAGGTATTCCGTTTGATAACCAATCAAAGAACGTTGCAAAAGATTGATCGTTCATGCTAACGATAAAACCTAGAATCTCATTTTGCAATTGACCGTTTACTGTTTTCAGAAGACTCTTAAGTTTTAAGGCATCCATGCTGAAGATGGCATCCGAGATGGAGCTTATGATGTTTTTGTCGATCACTTTTCCACTGCCGGAAGCAACCTGTGAAATGATTGCCGGCAGATCGAGCTTTATAACAATCTTGCCATCCCTTTGAAACCAGTATGCCAATCCTTTGGGAGAAGTCGTATATTGATAATCTTTAATGGCATCCGTAATCATATCCTGGTCCTCTATATCCATATTTAAAAAGGCAGTCAGAACATTACCGATAAATAAATCCTTGTTTTCCTCGTTAAAAGCATCTCCCGAATAATTGGCAATGATATTTCCATCCGGTTCCAATGTTATATCTTTCAGGATGCAAGGCAACAAGTATCCTAATAATCCCTGCAGAACACTTCCCATGTTTTGACCGTTGTAGCTGGTTTCTGTGGCTTCTTCTGTTTCCGGAAATCTGAAGTAAATGGCACATGAAGTCATCTTGTCATCTTTTTCTTCCCATTGATATCCATTTCCCTCATCTGCAATAACCTTTCCTGTTCCATGCTCTACATCTGCGAAACGATAGTTCTTAGCCCATAAATTAGCATTTGCCATCGTTACGTCAGCCAGATTTAATATAAGTCTGCCTTTCACTACGCGTCCCTCATAATTAAAGGTGCTTTGGGTGGTAGTACCGATGCCTTTGCCTTGAAAAGAGTATCCCTCTGCATCTCCTGTGAGAGGTATATGAGTCAGCTTTAATGCCTTTTCTCCCGGAAGAATATCATAAAAAGTAAGATTAGCTGTCTCACCCTTTACTGTGCTGAAATCTACCGATTTCCCAGTCATATTTTCGCCGTTGTATACCAAAGTCAAGGTAGGATTCGGATTCGAAAATTTATTGGAATAATTGGCCGTTACGTCTACAGGATCGGGGCCTGGATAATCTTCACTACAAGAAGTCAGTATTCCTGTTACACTCGTGAATATAAGCGATATTATAAGTGAAATCTTTTTCATTATCATTCTCTTTTATAGTGATTGGTAATTATTTGGTCGATGGAACTAAGTCCAATCCTAAATTGAATAATTGCATGAGTTTCCATTGTTCAGCAATCATAGCCAAATCCAATGAAAGTCCTCCTAAATCGACTTTAATTCCGGATAGTATGTTGATGACAGGAGTTAATGTCTGATAGTCCAGGTATAGATAGGTATGTCCATCTTTGGTATGGGTTATATTCATGGGAATACCATTTTTGATGCAATTGAATAAAGCGGTAAAAGAGGCATCGTCCACCATTACCAAGTAACCTAATATATCATTATTCACAATTGCATTAAGAGTGGAAAGCAGACTTTTGAGGCGAATGGGGTCCGTTTTGAGAATGGCTTCAGTAATCCCGTTGATAAGCTCACCATCTATCTGTTGCTGGCTATTCTTAATGATTTCTGTAATGATTGCGGGAATATTTAGTTTTAATATTAACTTGTTATTGGCTTGTCCCCAATAAGCTAGTCCATTAGGAGATTTCTCATAAGTACGGTTTTCTATAACGGTTTGAATTTGTTTTTGAACAACTTCTGCTTCATCGCCATTCAAAGGTAAGAACAGTAACTCTTCATTTATTGGATCTGAAGAGTAATATGCTGTAATAGTACCATCCTTTTCCAGTTTGATATCTTTTATTAATTGAGGTATGAGCGTCTGAAGAATACCCGGGGCAAGGTTACCTAAGAGATACATTAATGAAGCTTCGTCAGTTCCTATCCCTTCTTTAGGTTTCATATCGAAATAACAGGCACCTTTGTACTGTACAGGATGAAATTCATTCGTAAGATCCTGAACCATTTCATAAAGAGCGAAGTCGTATTTGTTAACCAGCTTTTGGGGATCAGCCATTACCACATTCAAATCCAGCTTCATCGTTTTCGGAGTAATGCTACCGCTGTATTTCACCGTAGCTCCTCCCATCGTGATATTTGTTCCGCTGAAAGTGTAATACCCTTTCTCTTCATTCTCATACAGTTGGATATGACTGATAGGAGTTTCCTTTTCTCCGGGAATCACATCATTCAGTGTCAGTGTTCCCGTTTCACTATCTCCTGTCTTGAAACTGACAGTTTTTCCAACGAGTTTCTCTCCACTGTAGGTTAGGTCTAGCGTATATGGTTTAATATACGAGCCATATTCCTGACTAATTTCTCCCGGCCAAAATAGCTTGTCATTGTAAGTCTCTTCGCATGATGTAAAGAAAAATACCGCGCAAGCTACATAAAATAGTTTTCGTAAGTTTCTCATTTTGCTTTTTGTTTTTATTGCGTATTTAATAAAACTTTGCAAAGTTCGACTAACAATTCTTTATTGTCAAGGTCTGTTTTTTTATTTTAATGTTCTATTTTTAATTGTGTATGGCGAAAGTGCTTAAAATGAGAAAATAAGTGTGCTCTATTTTTAATATTGATTGTTCTTCTTTTAAGAATGGCTGTAAAAAGAGAATGAAGAGAGCTCTAAAAAAGCAAACGGTTTCCCACCTGTTTTTCACAGGTGAGAAACCGTTCGTTTTTTTCTTCTCTATTTCCGACTCTTGCGGAAAGTTTAGAATGTAATATCCATCTTTACAACAAAAGTACGTGGAGCGGCAACTGCCATCGGGCGATAGCTATATTCCTTATTCAGCAAGTTGTTTACCATAAACTGGAAAGCAACCTCTTTCGTGGCTTTTACTCCAAGACGCATGTCAACGGTGGCATAGTCCGTATTGTGCTTTTTCCAGTAGCTCGCCAGACTTTCTCCTTTGGAATAGCCGAAAGCAACGCCACGAACATAATCCATCAGGTCAAGTTGTGTTTTCGGACGTTCATCCATCATCAGGTAGTCCACAGCGAGGATTTTGCTCTTCCAGGCAACGTTGGCACCCAGATTGATACGTTTCCACTGGAAATCTACCGTGGCTTTGAAGCTATGCTTCGGACGATATTTGAGATGCTTACCTGTGTTCGATTTCTCTTTCATCTGAAGAGGATCGGTATAAAGTCCTTCTACCGCATTGCGCTCCTGATAATCAGCATCGCGTGGTTCAGTATATACATATCCTAAATTATAGAACAACTTCGTGTTCTTATTAAAGTTATAAACACCGTTTGTCGAGATTTCCACTCCGTAGATCTGGGCTTTCGATACGTTATGGAACTGTGCTCCAATACCGAAACCTTGACCGTCAGTTAACATTCGGACAGCATCGCCGATACTGTTAATCATCGTATAATCGGCATTATTGAAGAGGCCGAACTGGAATTCAACCATATCTTTATACTGTGTATAGAATCCGGCAACATCTACAAATCCCTGGAAATTACCGATTTTGTATCCTTGCTTAATCCCCAATTCCGCATTAAATCCTTTTTCCGGCTTAATGTCCAGATTCGGATAAACACCGACTCCACCGATATCCTTGCGCAGGTATTTTTCATTGATGGACGGATTACGGTAACCTTGACCGAAGCTGGCACGGATAAAGCTGTAATCGGCCAACTGATAATTTAATCCTGCACGGAACACCGGACGGAATGGAACCTTGGTTCCGAAGATCTTTGTTTCCGCTTCACGATGATGATTGTTCACCCGATAATATTCGGCACGTACACCGGCAGATACACTCAAGCGATCCCAGAAACGCTGGTCATACTGGAAGAAAGCGGCTATGTTATCACTTTTATAGACCTCATCCATGATGGCGGAATCATAACGTACATGCTCATAAGTGGCTCCCGTAGTGATTTGCGCACCACTGTCCCATTTCTTGTTGAATTGATAGTCGAGATAGTAGTTCGTACTTTTGTCAGTCTGCGTTTTCGGAGTGTTTCGTGTTGGGTTGAGCATACCGGATACCCAGGGGATCAGATCACTCGGTAACTGTCCGTTCGCAAGTCCGCCCAAATCACCGGGTACCCCGTTGTCCATCACCCAGGAGATCAGATCGCAATAATCGGCAGTTGTTGCATTCGGGAAAATATTGCCCAATGAGGTAAATACTCCATTCATGGCATCTTCCAGATTTCCGTTGATAAGTCCCGAACCGATACCGACCAAGGCCGGATAGAGCGAACTGTAATCACCGCCTGCAATATTCTGAATAGTCTGGGCATCTGTTCCCATATTTCCCAGAATATCACCGATGGATGCTCCCTGGCTGGGGCGCACGATATTGTCGGCACTATAATAGAAACGGCCTTTAATCTTATGTGACGTACCATTCTCCGGATTTACGTAGTTGATAAACGGATCGATATGGAAGTTGTTGTCCTCCCGTCCCATATTGGTAAAAGGAGAGGGCTTGTACACTTCTGTCGGCGAACGCCAGATAAAGAAGTCTCCATATTGATTGGAAAGGAAATCAATATTGAAACCATAGTTCAACAGTTTCATTCCCATGTCCGGTTGATGATAGGTAAGGTTACCTCCCATACGGAAACGCTTGTTGTATCCCTGCTGACGGTATCCTTCATCGGTGAAAAGATTCATGCTCCCGCTGACATCAAAATTACCTATACGACGGGAGTGGGAGAGATCGAATCCTTCGTAAATTGGGTTTCGGACACCACTAAGAAGACTTCCGCGTAAAATAGGTTTGACCGAATATTTATCCTCTTTCCAGAAACTCTTGTCACTCCATTGGTATTCGTCATTTTCCGCATCACCATAGATACCTACGTATGCGCTGAAACGTGTTTTCGGAGTCAATCCCGGACGTGCGGTACGGATATTGATAATACCGTTCAGAGCCGTACAGTACGGAGGAAGCTCCTTTGATAACTTCAATCTGCTCGATATTCTCCAAAGGCACGGTGTTCCAGTTGATTTCTCCTGTTTTGGGATTTAGCGTACTCATTCCATCCACCAGAATCTGGCTGCGTGCACCCACTCCGTAAGTCCATCCGCTGCCGCCACGTATAGACGGTTGTTTGTCTACGATGTCTACGCCGGGCAATGTACGGAGCGTGGAAGAAATGTCCGTTGGTGCCTGACGGGCAATATCACCGGCTTTCACTACATCCATAGAAACGGTAACGTTACTGAGTTTCTGTTCAAAACGTCCGGCACTGACCACTACTTCTTCCAGTAGTTTGGTGCTTTCTCTCATGTAAACGTCTTTGGTCACTACTTCACGTCTGTCGATCACAATAGGCATCAGCACATCTTCGTAGCCCACATAACTGAAGACCAGATCGACTCCGCCCTCGGGCAGTTTGATTTCATAAGCCCCGTTGATGTCCGACACGACTCCCTGATTACCTTGTAATTTGTACGTAACGGCTGCTCCTACTAATGGCTCATTGGTTTTAGCGTCATATATATGTCCTTTCAGCGTTTGAGCAAAACTGTTCCCAAAGCTGATGAAGCATAGTAGCAAAGTTAGAATATATATTTTCTTCATTGTTCTTGTATTTTCTTGTTTATAGAAAGGTGCTTCTTATTAGTTGTTGACTGTAAGGTCTATACCTATATGCAGTTTGGTGATGGTAGACCAACCCTTATAAAGCGGCATGATATAACTGTCGAACAGCATCGGACCAAAATTGGGAATACCTGCCATCAAAGGTTCCAGACTGGGGAGGAAAGGAATGAACGGAGTCAATGCATCTTTGGTTACGTACAGATAAGTGTGTCCGTCTTTCTTCTCCATTTGCATGGGGATTCCCTCTTTTATCCAGCCGAACAGCATTTGGAAAGTGGCGTTATCCAGACCTGCCAGCATGGATAATATGGAATTATCCAGTTGACCGCTGATAGTACTTAATATATTCTTGAGTTGAACCGGATCTGAATTCAGGATAGCGTCTGTCAATAAAGCCATCAGATTCTGATCGATACTTTTCCCCTGCGATTTCATGACTTGAATGATAATTGCCGGAAGATCCAGTTTCAGATAGAAATGATCGTTCTTCATATACCAGTAGGCCAGTCCTTTGGGAGATGGAGCATAAATCCGGTTTACCCCCTCC
>ENA-OPWR01002412-OPWR01002412.1-human-gut-metagenome-genome-assembly--contig:-NODE-2412-length-12740-cov-2.285928_pt1 | contig 12740 bp, 13 predicted proteins | sample MGYA00241507_ERZ502006 | MGnify/ENA primary metagenome ERZ502006 (study PRJEB25962, sample SAMEA2043041) | human gut metagenome | biome: human gut; feature: human-associated habitat; material: faeces...
TTATTTTCCGTATGCCTGCGGATATGCGGCGCGAGCCATTTTGGCAAGTTCTTCGATCATCGGCAGTCCGCGCAACCGCATCGCGGAAAAATCAACTGCCACCAGCTGGCCGGATGTAACCGCTGGACAATCCTTATAAACTTCGCTCTGTTTGATCTGTTCCGGATCGATGGTGCTGTCATAAAACAGAATATCCGGTGTCAGCTCGTCTTTTTCGATTTCGGGATAATTCCAACGGGAGCCAAGATCACCGATATTTTTCAGTCCCATTGAATCGAGCATCTGTCCTTCAAAGGTTTCACCGGTTGCCATGGTGTAATCAAGCTGTGCAAGGTAGACAGCCTTTTTCTCACCGGAAACCCGGGTGTATTCCATCGCAGGGCCAATGGCGTCGTTGAGTTTTTGGTCATAGTCGGTAAGGAACTGTTCGGCGCGGGTGGTACCTTCCAGTCCATAGCACAGGGTGAACAGCTGGCGGTAACGCTCCTTGATCTGGTCAATGGAATCCGGATGGGTAAAGGTGATAACTTCAATTCCCTGCTGGGAGAGCGCTTCCTTCTGACTTTGGCGCATCGGAGAGGAGACCAGCACCCAATCCGGTTTGGATGCAGCGATCTGGGAAAGGTCCGGGTCCAGCACCGTTCCGCATGCCTTAGCACCCGATACCGAGATATTGGTCGGTGCATCGTTGCTTACGGCACAAACAAGGCTTGCTGCGCCGATATCCTCCAGCGCCTGAATCAGGTCGGCGGACAAAACAGCGAGCCTTCGGGGTTTGGACTGGATGATGTGGTTTTTGAATATGAGATCACATCCAACCGTGTAGACTGCTACGGTGTTCTTGGAATCGCAAGAGAGGCAGCAGCAACCTTCCAGAAGAAATTCTGCCCGCCAGTTGTAGAAGTTAAGGGAAATGATGAAAAAGCTTCCGACTATGTAAAAGTTACTGTACAGGATCCTGAGCTTTGCCCGCGATACTGTGCAAGAGTTGTAAAAAATGTCAAGATCGGTCCGTCTCCGAAGTGGATGCAGAGATGCCTGGCTTCTAATGGAATCCGTCCGATCAATAACCTGGTTGATATTACAAACTATGTAATGGAAGAGTTTGGCCAGCCAATGCATGCGTATGACCTGGATACCATCGCAAACAGAGAGATCGTTGTGCGCCGTGCAGGAAAAGATGAGAAATTCGTCACACTGGATGGCCAGGAGCGTACCATGGATGAGAATGTTCTGATGATCTGTGACGGTGAGAAAGCTGTTGGCATTGCCGGCATCATGGGCGGTGAGAATTCCATGATCACTGACAATGTAAAGACGATGATGTTTGAGGCTGCATGTTTTGATGGCACCAACATCCGCCTTTCTGCAAAGAAAATCGGTCTTAGAACTGATGCTTCCGGCAAGTTCGAAAAAGGTCTGGATCCGAACAATGCACAGGCAGCGATCAATCGTGCATGCCAGCTGATCGAAGAACTGGGTGCCGGTGAAGTAGTCGGCGGCATGGCAGATGTATACTCCAAACGCAAAGAGCCGGTTCGCGTGAAATTTGAGCCGGAACGCATCAATGCACTGCTTGGAACCAATCTGTCCAGCGAACAGATGTTGGATTATCTTGCAAATGTAGAACTTGCCTATGACGAAGAGAGCAATGAAATCATTGCACCGACCTTCCGTCATGACATTTTCCGCACCGCAGATATCGCAGAAGAAGTGGCACGTTTCTATGGATATGATAATATCCCGACGACGCTGCCAAAAGGAGAAGCTACTACAGGTAAACTGCAGTTCCATCACAGAGTAGAAAATGTTGCAAAAGATATCGCAGAATTCTGCGGATTCTCTCAGGGCATGAATTATTCCTTCGAAAGCCCGAAGGTATTCGACAAACTGCTGATCCCCGAAGATTCTGTACTGCGTCAGGCCATCAAGATCTCCAACCCGCTCGGCGATGATTTCAGCATCATGAGAACGACTTCCTTAAATGGTATGCTCTCTTCTCTTGGCTATAACTACAGCCACAGAAACAAAGACGTTCGTCTCTATGAACTGGCAAACATTTATCTGCCGAAAGCACTGCCGCTTACCGAGCTTCCGGATGAGCGTATGCAGTTCACGCTTGGTATGTACGGCAGCGGAGATTTCTTTGTCATGAAAGGTGTCGTAGAAGAGTTCCTGGAAAAAGCAGGCATGCATAAGATTCCGCAGTACGATCCGAACGCAGGACAGCCATCTTTACATCCGGGCAGACAGGCAAACATCCTCTACGACGGAGAAGTGATTGGATTCCTGGGCGAAGTTCATCCACAGGTTCTAGATAATTACGGAATCGGTGAAAAGGCATATGTTGCCGTTCTGGACATGCCGAAGATCGTGGAAAAAGCTTCCTTCGACCGCAAATACGAAGGTATTCCGAAATTCCCGGCTGTGACACGTGACCTCAGTATGGTGGTTCCGAAACATGTACTTGCCGGTGAAATCGAAGAGATGATCGTTCAGCGTGGAGGCAAACATCTGGAAAGCTTCAAACTGTTTGATATTTATGAAGGAACTCAGATCAAAGAAGGCTATAAATCTATGGCTTATTCTGTGGTATTCCGTGCAAAAGACAAGACCATGGAAGAAGCAGAGATCACTACGGTGATGAAGAAGATCCTCAATGGGCTGGAAAGCATGGGTATCGAACTTCGTCAGTAATCTGGAGAATAACACATGAAAATGTATATCATACGTCATGGTCAGACCCCCTGGAATGCACGTAAGTGCCTCCAGGGGCGTTCTGACGTTGATTTAAATGAAAATGGGATCTATCTGGCAGAGTTGACCGGAAAGGCACTTCGTGATGTAACGTTTGACATGGCTTTTACCAGTCCACTGATCCGTGCAAAACACACGGCACAGTGTATCCTTGCCGGAAGAAAGGTCCCGATCATAGAGGATGAGCGTCTGATTGAGATCAGCTTTGGAATCTATGAGGGCTGCTGTTATGCAGAAGAAAACCGGCAGGTGCCGCAGCAGTGGATTGAAAACTTCTTCCATGCCCCGCAGGATTATGTGGCAGCACCGGGCGGGGAAAGTCTGGATGATGTGGAAAAGCGTACCCGGAATTTTATGGAAGATATCTGCAGTCGAAAAGAACTTCAAGATAAGACGATCCTCGTGTCGACGCATGGCTGTGCACTTCGCGGACTGCTCAACAGCATAAGAGAAAGCAACCGGGAAGATTACTGGCATGGCGGCGTATCAAAAAACTGTGCCGTGTCGATTGTAACCTGTAACAGAGGCGAGAAGCCGGTTTTAGTTGAAGAAAATCATATTTATTATTAAGGAGTATATATATATGAAAACATCGGATTTTTATTTTGATCTGCCGCAGGAACTGATCGCACAGGATCCACTGGAAGACCGTTCCTCTTCCAGACTGCTGGTACTTGACAGAGAAAGCGGAAAGACGCAGCATCGCGTTTTCCGTGATATCATTGAATATCTGAACCCGGGAGACTGTCTGGTAGTCAACAATACGAAAGTAATCCCGGCAAGACTCTATGGAAGCAAGATCGGAACGGATGCAAAGATTGAAGTACTGCTTCTAAAAAGAAGAGAGAATAATGTCTGGGAAACGCTGGTAAAACCGGGGAAGAAATGTCGTGTCGGTGCAAGAATCAGTTTTGGCGAAGGGCTGCTGATCGGTGAGGTGATCGATGTGGTTGACGAAGGAAACCGTCTGATCCGTTTTGAGTATGAGGGGATTTTTGAGGAAATCCTGGATAAACTGGGACAGATGCCGCTGCCGCCGTACATCCATCACCAGCTCAAGGACAAAAACCGTTATCAGACGGTGTATGCAAAGCACGATGGATCTGCCGCAGCACCGACAGCCGGACTGCATTTTACACCAGAACTGTTGGAAGAAATCAAAAAGAAAGGCGTTCACATTGCACATGTGACTTTACATGTCGGACTTGGAACCTTTCGTCCGGTCAAGGTAGAAGATGTGACAGATCATCACATGCACTCGGAGTTTTACATTGTGGAGCCGGAGCAGGCGGAGCTGATCAACCGTGTGAAAAAAGAAGGCGGGAAGATTGTGGCAGTCGGAACGACAAGCTGCCGTACGCTGGAGTCGGCAACCGATGAAAACGGTATTTTAAAAGCAGGAAGTGGATGGACGGACATCTTTATTTATCCTGGTTATCCGTTTAAAATGATCGACCGTCTGATCACAAACTTCCACCTGCCGGAGTCCACACTGATGATGCTGGTTTCCGCACTGGCCGGAAAAGATAAGATCATGGCTGCTTACGAGGAAGCGGTAAAAGAGCGTTATCGTTTCTTCTCCTTTGGGGATGCGATGTTTATTATGTAGTGCTTAAGAATGCCCCGGCATTCTTCTGTGCACCTCTGATCTACAGTTTGTCAGCAAGTTCAGATAATGGGGCGAAATGATATCCCATTTCTTCCCATTTTGTCAGAAGTTCATCGAGAATGGCTGCATTCGTAGAAGAGGTGCTGTGAAGCAAAACTACGGCTCCCGGATGGATGCGGCTTAAAAGTTTGGAAAAAGCCTGCTCTTTTGTTGGCTGCTCATCTTGAATCCAGTCCACGTAGGCGAGACTCCAGAAGAAGGTTTTGTAGCCAAGTTCTTTTGCCATTTCAAGGTTGGAGGTGCTGTATTTTCCCTGAGGTGGGCGGTAGTAGTGAGCCATTTCGCTTCCGGTGATCGACTGAAAAAGTGTTTCCACATCATTCAACTCTTTTTCAAAAGCTTCCTTTGTGGAGATTTTAGACATATCCGGATGATGATAAGTGTGGTTGCCGACGATGTGACCTTCCGCTACCATGCGTTTGGTAAGTTCCGGACTGGTTTCCAGAAAATTTCCGACGACAAAGAAAGTGCCAACCGCCTGATGGTTTTTCAGGGCATCCAGAATAGCAGGCAGATTGCCGTTTTCATATCCGGCATCAAAGGTGAGGTAAATGACTTTTTCGTCTGTTTCATCTGCGTAGGCTGCCTGATATTTTGCAAGCTCAGAAGGCGTGGCGTTGCCGACAGGCCGCACACCTTCTTCCTGAAAACTGAGTCCCCAGTTGCCTTCTGAAGAAGATGAGGCAGGAAGTACCGTGGTCGGCTGTGAAAACAGATAATGGATCCCGAATCCGGAAAAGTAGGCGGCTGTCAGAAGCAAGAGTGTGACAGCTGCTTTTTTGAACGGAAAAACAGACATAAAAAACCCCCTGGTATGAAATTGGTTATTTATATGAAAAAACAACCAGAGATATACCAGGGGATTCATTTTAACTGCTGTATTTACAGCGGCAGAATTTTCCCATCTGCGGTTACGAGAACCGTACTGTTTTCATCGATATGATCTGCATAGAGCTGATCATCTTCTGCCATCAGGCAGAATTCTTCGGATTCCTGCTCATAACGCAGGTAAACATGATCCATTGCAATCACCCCATCCGGTCGTCCTTCACATCCAAAATCCGACTCTTCGATACGTGTGACGATTGCTCTTCTTGCATGCATCCGTGCATGTTCTTTTGCAATCTCCTGATAGAGTGCGAAAAATGTCCAGTCTGCATTGGTATCGGTCACGATCGCCTTCAGGTCGATGGAAGGAATGCCGGCTTTTTTCAAATAAGAAAACAGCACATCCATCCGCACACCAGAAAAATGATCCATCACCAGCACAGATTGTGGAATTTTTGAAAAAGGGACATCGGAAGTACTTTTTTCGAAGCCTGTACGACCGGTGAGATAGCCGATCTTCTGAGCAGTAGATGCGGCATCCAGAATACGAAACTGGATACCGAGCTGAACGAAGATGGATTTGATCTTCGGCAGGTATTTGGGCTTCTTCGGGTAATATAATAAAACGGTTTCCTGTACAGGGTTCATAGATCTACTCCTTGTTTGGTTGATTTTTGTTGAATATTCTTGAAATTTATAGTACTCTTAACAGGAGCAGATGTCAATATGAGGAGGGAGAAAGGTGAAACGTAATATCGATATAAAAGAAATTTCAGACGGAAAGCTGTATGGGCCAAATGATATGGTAAAAGCAGACTGCAGGGGATGTGAGGGATGTTCTGCCTGCTGTCATGGGATGGGCACTTCGATCGTGCTGACACCGCTTGATATTTACCGGCTTGAAAAGGAGCTGAACGCTTCTTTTGGAGAACTGATGACAAAAGGTGTGGAACTGAATCTGGCGGACGGTGTGATCCTGCCGAACCTGGCCATGCGTGGTGAAAAGGAAGCCTGTGCTTTTTTGAATGATTCCGGGCGATGCACGATCCATGGGGCAAGACCGGATATCTGTCGTCTCTTTCCGCTTGGCAGAATCTATGAGGAAAAAGGATTTCGCTATTTTCTGCAAGTCTACGAGTGTGAAAAGAAAGACCGGCTCAAGGTGAAAGTGAAAAAATGGATCGATATTCCAGATCCTGCACGCCATGATAAATTTATTTCTGACTGGCATGCTTATCTGAAAAAGCAGGAGGAGATTCTGGAAAACGATTCGTCGGATGAAAGCAGAAAAGCGGTATCCATGGGAATTTTGAATACGTTTTATGTGCGAAACTATGACAGGACAAGGGATTTCTATGAACAGTTTTACGAAAGATTAGAGGAGACGGAAGCAGTATTATGAGATATTATCTTGCACCGCTTGAGGGGATCACGGGATATATTTTCCGCAATACACATACCAGGCTTTTTACACCGGCCGATAAATATTTTTCCCCGTTTCTGGTTCCGAAACCAAACAGCGGAAAACAGTTCAGTGCAAAAGAAAAGGCCGATATCCTTCCCGAGCATAATCAGAACATCCATCTTGTCCCACAGATCATGACAAACAAAGCAGCAGATTTTATTGCCATGACAAAGGCTCTGGAAGAATATGGTTATCAGGAAGTCAATTTAAATCTGGGTTGTCCGTCCAGAACGGTTGTCACCAAAGGCAGAGGAGCCGGGTTTCTTTCAGATCCTGAGACACTGCAATTTTTTTTTGATGAAGTTTTTCGGGAAATAAAGATCAAAATTTCAGTGAAAACGAGGATCGGTCTGGAACATGCAGAGGAATTTCAGGATCTGCTTTCGGTATACAATCAGTTCCCATTTGAAGAACTGATCATACATCCACGTGTACAGTGCATGTATTATAATGGAACGCCGGATATGGAAACGTTTGCATATGCCTGCCAAAACAGCAAAAACAGTCTCTGTTACAATGGAGATCTGTTCCGAAAAGCAGATTTTGAAAGATTCAGGGAGCAGTATCCAAAAGTTCCGGCAGTGATGTTTGGACGCGGAGTGCTTGCCAATCCGGAACTGATCGGTGAAATAAAAGGCAAAAATGCCATGGACAAGATGAGGTTTCGTGTATTCCATGACTGCATTTTTGAAGCATATCGGGAAGCATTTCAGGATGATAAAAATGCCATGTTTAAAATGAAAGAATTCTGGTACTATGCGGCAGATATGTTTACCGCTTCTTCGAAATATGCAAAGAAGATCAAAAAGACGAAGAGTGTCTCGACGTACGAGGAAACGGTGGCACAGCTGTTTGATGAACAGGAGCTGATCGCGGGGGCGGGATTCTCAAAAAAGACAGAGTGAGGGAGCATTTATGATTGCAGACAGTCCTTTGATAGGAAAAATAATTTTGATCCTGGTTCTGATCGCCATTGATGCGTTCTGTTCCTGTGCGGAGATCGCAGTGATCTCACTGGATGCATCGGAACTGGAGAAAATGGCGGAAGAAAAAAACAAAAAAGCAGAAAGACTTTTGAAATTTTTAAGACAGCCGGCGAAATTTCTGACCATGATCCAGGCGGTGATCACACTGTGCGGATTTCTGATCAGTGCCTTTACGGCAGATCTGCTTGCACTGTGGATGACCGGTCTTGTGATGGAGCAGTTTACACACCTGGTTTCGGCAAAAGTCTGGCATAATATCTTTCTGGTTCTGATCACGTTTTTGCTTTCCTATGTGGTGCTGGTCTTTGGTATCCTGCTGCCAAAGCGTCTTGCGGCAAAGCGGGGGCAGAAGCTGGCATTTCGGATGAGCGGGCTTCTGGAAGTGTTCTGGATCGTTTTTTCGCCGTTTACGGCTCTTTTAAATGCGACTACAAATCTTCTGTTACGTCTTTTCGGGATCGATCCAAATGCAGAGGCGGTGGAAGTCAGCGAGGAAGAGATACGGAAAATGGCAGATGCCGGAAGCAAAAAAGGTGTGATCGATCTGGAGGAAAATGAGATCATCCAAAATCTGTTTGAATTTGATGACATGGCAGTGGATGAGTTTGCCACGCATCGGACAGACATCACGCTTCTGTGGACGGATGAGACGCTGCAACAGTGGGAGGAGACCATTCACGACAGCCGCCACACCGTTTATCCGGTCTGCGAAGAGACGGTTGATCATGTGGTAGGCGTATTGAATATCAAGGATTTCTTCCGGTTCCGTGGGCGGACAAAGGATTTCATTATGAAGCATGCCGTGAAACCGGCTCAGTTTATCCCGAAATCGGTAAAAGCAGATGTTCTGTTCCGGCGGATGAAAGTCTCACATAACCATTTTGCGGTGGTTCTGGATGAGTACGGCGGCATGGTCGGTATTGTCACGATGAACGATCTGTTAGAGCAGCTGGTCGGAGACCTGGAAGATGATTTGGCAGAGCTTGCTGAAGAGCCGAAAATCTCCCGGATTTCAAAGGATACCTGGAAAATTGACGGCGGTGTAGATCTGGAAGATGCTGCGGAGGCACTGGAAGTGGAACTTCCGGTGGAGGATTATGATACCTTTGGCGGTTTTGTCTTTGGCATATACGGAACAATCCCATCCGATGGAACACAGTTTGAGGTCGATGCATGCGGACTGCATATCAAGATTCTTTCCATTAAAGAACATCGTCTGGAGTCGGCGGTCGTCTGTAAAATGACAGGTTCAGAAAATGCGGCAGAACAAGAAAGAAGTGAAAAAAATGAAGATAAGTGAAGCGGATCTGTTTGAAAAGATCGAAGCATTTCTTGCAGATTATCCAATTTGTCAGTATGGATTTCTGAAAAGTGAGGATATTCTGTTTTCGGATAAAGTGCGGTATATCTGCGAAAAGGAGTGTCCAAGGTATGGAAAGTCCTGGTCCTGCCCGCCAGCTGTGGGAGAGGTTGCGGACTGTAAAAAACACTGCATTTCTTATCAGTATGCACTGGTGTTTACGACGCTCTCGGAAGTGAAAGATATTGACGATATGGAAGAGACGCTTGCAACCAGGCCGGAGCATGAAGAGGTTGTCCACGCGATCTGTCAGGAACTGGAGCAGTTATCCGAAGCATACTTTGCTCTTTCTTCCGAATCCTGTGCAATCTGCAGCCAGTGTGCATACCCTGAAAGTTGCCGCCATCCGGAACATATGATCCCATGTATTGAGAGTCAGGGGATTTTAGTGACGGATGCGGCAGAAAAATGCGGCATCGAATATTTTTATGACCGTCATACCGTTACCTGGTACGGCATTATTTTTTTTCATCATGATCAAAAGAGCTGCTGATTTCCAAAAAGGATCGTAAAACAGATCAGCAGGAGAAACTAAGAAAGCAAAGGGCAGGTATTTTTTGGAAACGCATCACATAAACTGCATAATAAAAGGTGATGACAGCGGTATGAGTTCGAAAAAGAAAGCGATCCGGCAGCGTATTTTAGAATCTGCCCAGATACCGGAGGATCTCTCCAGAGGAGCCGTTCTTCTTCAGATAACCGGAAGAGAAGAGGTATACATAGAGAATTTCAGGGGGATTTTAGAATATACAGACTGCGGTATTTTGATCCTCGGGAAGCAGGGAAGGATTTTGATCGAAGGCAGATACCTTCAGATTCCGTTTTATACCTCAGAAGAGATGAAAATTACCGGACAGATCGACCAGATCCGCTATTTATAAGGAGGCAAAAGCTTGGTTTTGAAGCTTCTTTTATACCGAAAAGGGATGCTGAGGATAAGCGTAACAGGTGAAAGTTATGACCGTTTTTTAAATCTCTGTGCAAATCATGGAATTGCACTGTGGAATCTGGAGTATCATGGAAATGCCTATGAGATGGATATTTCGGTTCAGGGATTTCGCATGCTGCGTCCGCTTGTGAAAAAGAGCAGAACCAGAGTGAGGATCATACGGCGGCAGGGACTGCCGTTTTTTTTATATCGCTGCCGGAAGAAAAAGATGCTGTTTGCCGGACTGCTGTGCGGTATCCTGCTTCTGTATTTCATGTCCTGCTTTTTGTGGCGGATCGATATTGAGGGAAATCAGCAGATTACAAGAGGACAGATCTGTCGCTATCTGGAAACCGTGCATATTGAAAACGGCACTCGTATTTCCGTGATCGACTGCAAAGAACTGGCGGCGATGCTGCGAAAACAGTTTGATGCTTTTACCTGGGTTTCCGTAAAACAGGAAGGAACCAGACTGCTGATCCAGGTAAAAGAGAGCACAGATCCTGAGGCAAATGTGAAAAATAATGAAAAAAAAGAAACAGAAGGAATAAATTCTGCAAATCTGCCCACGGATCTGATCGCAGATAAAAACGGTGTCATAACATCCATGATCACAAGAAAAGGAGTACCAATGGTGTCAGTCGGTGACACGGTGAAAAAGGGTGACTTGCTTGTGAAAGGAGAGTTGGAGATCCTGGATGATTCCGGGGAAGTATCCGGTTATCAGTACTGTGCTTCGGATGCAGATATTTTTCTTAAAACTTCTTATGAATATCGGGAAAAGATACGATTAAAGAGAAAAGAGAAGCATTACAGCGGAAAAGAGAAACAAAAGATCGGACTTCGAGTCGGAAAATGGCAGATGTATCTGCCGGGTGCCGGCAAAAAAATGCAGACGTTTGATACGGTGACAGAGATGCATCCACTATGCATTTTTCAGAATTTTTATCTTCCGGTTTCTTTTGAAAAGCAGCAGTTTTTCGAGTATACATACGAAACGGTGACATTGACAGAAGAAGAAGCATCTGCCATGGCTGAAAAAGATCTGTATGATTTTCTGAATAAAATTCAGGAAAAAGGGGTTCAAATATTTGAAAATAATGTTAAAATAGAGTTTGATACAAACTATTGCATCGCAAAAGGGTCTGTTATTTTGATAGAGAAGGCCGGAAAAAGTGTAGAAAGGATAACAACGGAATGAGTATTGTAGAAGCAAGTATTTCTGTTCCGGCGGAGCATGAAACAAATGTTTTCGGACAATTTGACCAGCATATAAAAAAGATGGAGCGGGCACTGAATATCACCGTTGTGAACCGTGATGGCGTTTTAAAGATCATCGGCGGGGAGACGGCAGTGAACAAAGCCAGGAAGATTTTTGAACAGCTGATCGAACTGTCAAAGCATGGAAATATTATTCAGGAACAGAATGTTGACTATGCGATCGCACTTTCTTATGAGGATAAAGAAGAAGCACTTTCTGCGATCGACCAGGATACGATCTGCCATACGATCAACGGAAAGCCGATTAAACCAAAGACGCTTGGACAGAAGCAGTATGTTGATGCAATCCGCAAAAAGATGATTGTTTTCGGGATCGGTCCTGCCGGAACCGGAAAGACTTATCTGGCCATGGCGATGGCGATCCAGGCATTTAAAAACGATGAGGTCGGCAGGATCATTCTGACCAGGCCCGCGATCGAGGCAGGAGAAAAGCTTGGATTTCTGCCGGGGGATCTGCAAAGCAAGATCGATCCGTATCTGCGTCCGCTCTATGATGCACTGTATCAGATCATGGGACCGGAAAGTTTTGCCAAAAACATGGAAAAAGGATTGATTGAAGTAGCACCGCTTGCCTATATGCGGGGAAGGACTCTGGACAATGCCTTTATCATTCTGGATGAGGCGCAGAATACAACACCGGCACAGATGAAGATGTTCCTGACACGTATCGGTTTCGGGTCTAAAGTGGTAGTTACCGGTGATGCATCACAGAAAGATCTGGCACCGGGTACAAAATCCGGTCTTGATGTTGCTATGCGTGTCTTGCAGAAAGTAGATGATATTGCATTTTGCAAACTGACCAGTCAGGACGTTGTCCGTCATCCACTGGTACAGAAGATTGTCAAAGCATATGATGAATATGAAAATGCACAGTTAAAAAAGGAGCGTGCTGCACGTTCCGGTAAGAAAGAAAGCAGAGGAAAACGCAATGACCATTAATATCATCTGTGAAACAGCGCCGGGTTTTTCCTTTCATTATAAAAAACTGGCGCAGACTGTGATTGAGCAGTCACTGGATAGTGAAGGCTTTCCTTATGAGGCAGAAGTTAACCTCACGCTGGTGGACGAGAAGCGAATCCATGAGATCAATCTGGAGACGAGACAGATTGATGCACCTACGGATGTATTATCTTTTCCAATGATCGCTTACGAGTTCCCGGCAGATTTTGACGGTGTGGAGGATCAGCTGGATGACTGTGTGAATCCGGATACACAGGAAGTATTACTTGGGGATATTGTAATATGCGTATCACGGGTGTATGCACAAGCCAAAGAGTATGGACACAGTGTAAAGCGGGAATACGCATTCCTGATCACACATAGTATGCTGCATCTGATGGGGTATGACCATATGGTGCCGGAGGATGCGGCTCTGATGGAAGCTCATCAGCGGGAAATTCTGAATACTTTACAGATTACAAGATAACAAGAAAGAGAGAAGAATTATGAAAAAAGCAATTGCAATG
>ENA-OPWR01002418-OPWR01002418.1-human-gut-metagenome-genome-assembly--contig:-NODE-2418-length-12719-cov-3.222363_pt1 | contig 12719 bp, 15 predicted proteins | sample MGYA00241507_ERZ502006 | MGnify/ENA primary metagenome ERZ502006 (study PRJEB25962, sample SAMEA2043041) | human gut metagenome | biome: human gut; feature: human-associated habitat; material: faeces...
ACCTATGACCCCCTGCTTGTAAGGCAGGTGCTCTAACCAACTGAGCTAATCGCCCGTCACCCGTAACCAATTGACAGTTAATAATATACCATTTCAACCTATACTTTGTCAAGTGATTTAATTGTTTTTTTTTATTTTTTAGTTCTTTTTTTAATATAATCAGGAATAAGTCCTAATTGACTTGTTCCTGATTATTAATATTTCTATATTTATCATAAAATAAAGCAAGGATATTTGTTAATTCTTCTTTATCTTCTATAAGTTCTAATAAATCATTTTCTTCTAATGACATAATCATAATATCTTTATTATCTAATAAATTGGAAAAATAATAATATTCTTTATCAGTATTTTTTATAGTATCGACTAAAAAATATTTTTTTTGGTTATATTCAATTATCTTTAATTCTTTGCTCATTTATTTTTTAGCCTTCTTTCTTCTTTCTCATTGATTTTAGCATAATAATTTTCTAACTCACATGACTCTATTTCTTCTGAGGTTATATTCATCACTTTTTCAAGTAAAGAGTCCATTACTCCAGCATATGACAAGCTAGTAGCAAGTTCTTTAGTATTTACGCCATTATCTAGAGAAGATATGTATATATCATGTAAAAAGTCATGAATATCCACATCACTTCTTTCTACTCTTTTTCCTTCTTCATCTTGATAAATAACTGTCCAAGAATCTGCATCATCAATGTAGGTTATATCTAGTTTTTTAGGAATATTTCCTTCCTCTATCATTTTATTATAGGCTTGTTTAGCGCCTAATCTATGAATATAAAAATCATTTATTCCTTTAATTCCTGCTAATGTTAATGTTGATACCATACTTGTTCCTAAAGCAATTTTAATAATATTTTTTTTTAATTTATATTTTTCTTTCGTTATTGTTGACTCTTGCATCATAACACTCCTTTACTGTTAATTTAAGGATACTAAATATTTACCTACTTTGCAATAAAGTTAACTAATTGGCAAGATAATTTTCTGGATTGACTTTTACTCCTTCTAAGGCTAATTCTTCTTTAAATATTTCTTTAAATTTTACTAATTCTTTTTTGATTACATCAGGATATACTGCCTTTGTAAATCTTATGGCATCATAAATATTTTTAAATCCTACTGTACTTCTATTTTCGTAAACAGCATTAGAAAAGGCTTGCCTTAATAAAACTAGAGCAATATCTGGATATCTTGATGAGATTTCGTATACTCTTTTATATTCGCTAGTCATATCAACAATAAATTTCATGATATTTTCTTTTTGGAATTCTGTATAGGCTAATTTTACATGAGTTTGATATTCAATTTTAGGTAAAGTTCTCATTAAAATTTGAACACATTGTTCTCCTGTTGGTTCACTTACATCGACTTTATCAAATCTTCTCATAAAGGCTTTATCTCTTAGGATAAAGTGTTCATATTCGTAAGTTGTTGTCGCCCCAATAATTTTAATTGTTCCTCTACTTAATCCTTCTTTGAACATATTGGCTAAATCTAATCTTCCATCTCCTATTAGGGTATGAATTTCATCGATGAATAAGATTACTCGATCCATATTTTTTAATTCTTGAACAAGTTTTAATACTCTATTTTCATCTCCATCTTGACCTAATAGTGCGGTTGTATTTACTCTGAATATTCTAAATCCAAGTAGTACATTTGGGACTAATCTTTTTTGAATGCGATAGGCAAGACCTTCTACAATAGCTGTTTTACCAATACCTGGTTTACCTACTAAAATGGCTGATTTTTCTGGTGTTAATAAAACTAAAATTAAATTCTTAATTTCTTCATCACGAGCAATTGCAGGGTCTGTTATATAAGTAGCTGAAGTCATTTCATCAGCATATCGACTAATAATACTTTCTGTGTTCTCAGGCATTTCTATCCTCCTATCTTAAAATTACAGCAAGCATTCCCCACATAAAAGAAACGAGAATGATTGCTCCTAAAAAGATGGCATCTACAAAACCACCACTTGTTCTTACTTTTTCATCATAAAACATTTGATAATGTTTATCTGTATCTTTGGGTAATTCATTATTTTTAATTTCTACTGGTAAATCTTTTTCATCTATATATTTCATCTTCTAAGATCATCTCCTTTAAGACTCTTTTTATCTCTTGGCTACTTTCTTTCTCTATTATATCATAAATTATTTTGCTTTTTTTGTATAGTTTTAATTTTTCTTCATAAAATTGTAATTTTTCTTCTATACTTTGTAAACTTTTATGAACAGCATTTCTGCTAATATTTAAGTTTTCACTGATTTCTCCTAAAGAAAGATTATTAAAATAATATTCTTCAAAATATTGTTGTTGCTTATCATTTAAAAGTTCTCCATATAAATCATATAGGATAATTAAGTAATCTCTTTTTTCCAAAAATATCACCTACAAATCTTTAAATAATCCATAAATATATTTTTCAATATCAAATTTTTCTAAATCATCCATTCCTTCTCCTAATCCTACATATTTAACAGGAAGGGCTACGGATTCTTTGATTGCTAAGACAATTCCTCCTTTTGCTGTTCCATCTAATTTTGTTAAAACAATACCTGTGATATTTGTGATTTCTTTAAAACTTTTAGCCTGGCTAATTCCATTTTGTCCTGTTGTTGCATCAATAACTAAAAGGGTTTCATGTGGAGCGGTTGGTATAATTTTTTGAATTACACGATTGACTTTTTCTAGTTCTCTCATTAGATTTTCTTTGTTTTGAAGTCTTCCTGCTGTATCAATTAAAACAACATCATAATCTTCTTTTACGGCTTTTTCTAGTCCATCATACATGACGCTAGAAGGATCTTTTGAGGTTGAGGATATTACTGTTGTTCCCACCCTTTCTCCCCATTCTTCTAATTGTTCAATTGCTCCTGCTCTAAATGTATCTCCTGCTACTAACATTACTTTTTTTCCTTGTTCTTTTAATTGATGAGCAAATTTTCCTATGGTTGTTGTTTTTCCTACTCCATTTACTCCGACAAATAAAATTACTGTTGGTCCATCTTCAGCATAATGAATTTTACTATCTAATATATCATTGCCTACATACATGATAAATAATTCATCAATGATAATATCTTTTAACTTACTGGCATCTTCTATTTTTTCGGTTTTTACTCTTTTTCTTAATAGTTCTACAAATTTCATTACAGTATCTACACCAATATCTGCCATGATTAAGATATCTTCCAATTCTTCGAAATAGTTTTCATCAATATTTTTATATTTTTTACTTAAGTTAGATAATTGAGAGACAAATTCTTTTCTCGTTTTTTCTAATCCTTTATCGTATTTTTCTACTGCTTCTGTTTTATTTGTGGTAAATGCTTTTTTTATTTTGTCAAATAGTCCCATTTTATTTCCTCATTTCTATATGTTTATTATAACATAAGTTATATGATTATAATACTTATATTTTCTTTTGCTTTTGTTTTAGTCTTTATTAAAGAAAAGAACTGATTTTTTCCATCAGTTTTATTTTTCTTCTTTCTTTTCTTCTTTTTTGGTAACTTTTTCCTTTTTTTCTTTTTTTCCTTTTTCTTTTTTATCTATTCCATAGCATTCTCTTACTTGGTCTTCTATTTCCTTTAATATTTCCGGATTTTTGGTTAGGTATACTTTAGCATTTTCTTTTCCTTGACCGATTTTATTCTCTTTATAAGCATACCAAGCTCCACTTTTTTCGACGATTCCTGCTTCTGTTGCTAAGTCTAATACTTCTCCTTCATGAGATATTCCTGTTCCATACATAATATCTACAACAGCTGTTTTGAAAGGTGGCGCTACTTTGTTTTTTACGACTTTTATTTTGGTAGAATTACCTACGATATCTGTTCCTTGTTTTAATTGTTCTCCTCTTCTAATGTCTAGACGTACAGAAGAATAATACTTCAAGGCTTTTCCTCCTGGTGTTGTTTCTGGATTTCCGAACATGACACCTACTTTTTCTCTTAATTGGTTAATAAATATAACAATTGTATTGGTTTTACTGATTGAACCAGATAATTTTCTTAGGGCTTGGCTCATTAATCTTGCTTGTAAGCCAACATGAGAATCTCCCATTTCTCCATCAATTTCTGCTTGGGGAACTAGAGCTGCTACAGAGTCAATGACAATAATATTTATTGCTTCACTTTTTACTAGAGCATCACAAATTTCTAAGGCTTGTTCTCCTGTATCTGGCTGTGATAATAATAATTCATCTATATCTACTCCTAGTGCCTCAGCATAGACAGGATCAACAGAGTGTTCTGCATCGATAAACGCTGCTCTTCCTCCTTCTTTTTGTACTTCTGCAATTGCGTGAAGAGCAAAAGTTGTTTTTCCTGAAGATTCTGGACCATAAATTTCAACAATTCTTCCTTTGGGATATCCTCCTACTCCTAAGGCAATATCTAATGCTAAAGATCCAGTTTTACTTACTTCTACTTCAGCATTTTCCTGTTCTCCTAATTTCATAATCGATCCTTTACCAAATTGTTTTTCAATATCGGCCATTACTTGGGCTAAAGCTTTGTCTTTTTCTAATATTTTACTCATGTTTATCTCCTTTACTCACTGTACGAACCCTATTATAAACTACTAAAATTACTTTGTCAATATTTTACCGTACATTTGTTCGTGCTATTTTTTTTGATAAAATCTTTATCTTGTTGTTCTATTCTCATTCAGTATTTTAAGAAAAAGAAAAAAGATGAAAAATACTTCTTTAGATTTAACCTATATATATTACATAACTATAATAGATAACAAATAAAATTAAGAAGATAATTCCCTCTTTTTTGGTAATTTTTTGATTTTTATAAGAAAAGACAAATAATAGAATAATAGAAAGTAACATGATGAATAAATCGATTTGATTAAAGGAAACTTTGGATATTCCTCCTAAGATGGCAATGGGAATTCCAGTTACTATACCGATATTAAAGATATTACTTCCTACGACATTTCCAATAGCAATGTCATACTCTCCTTTTCTTGTTGCCATAACTGATGTTACTAATTCGGGAAGAGATGTTCCTAGGGCAATAATGGTTAAGGCAATCATTTTTTCACTAATTCCTAAAAGTTTAGCTAAGTTAGAGGCATGATCTACTACAAGATTGCTTCCTAAAATGATTGAAATTAATCCAATAGCAGTAAAAATAAAGGCTTTAGATAGAGGCATATATTCTGTTTTATCATCAATATCTATCTTTTTTCTTGCCATACTAATTAGATAATAGATAAAGACAAGGAAGAATAAAATTAAAGTTATTCCATCTCCTCTAGTAAAATTATCTTTTGTATGATTAATGAGATTATCTGATAATAATACGGCAAAGAGAGTTGTAATTAAGATGGTAATGGGTAATTCTTTTTTTACGGTATTATTTTTTACACCTAATGAATGAAATAAAGAACTTACTCCTAGAATAAGAAGAATATTTAAGATATTACTTCCTATAACATTTCCTAATACGATATCGCCACTTCCTGATAGAAGGGACTTTATGCTAACGGCAAGTTCTGGAGCACTTGTTCCAAAAGCTACTATGGTTAATCCTATTAGCATTTTTGATATTTTAAAGTTTCCTGCTACAGCGGATGCACCATCTACAAAAATGTCTGCTCCTTTAATTAAAATGATAAATCCTATAATTAATAATATTAAATGAATAAACATATAAACTCCTTTCTTTAGAAAAATTTTTATTTGTGGTAAGTTTCATGATTCAGTATTTTAAAACTTCTATAAATTTGTTCTAGAAGAATTACTCTAAATAATTGATGAGGAAAAGTTAGTTTTGAGAAAGATAATTTAAAGTCTGCTATTTCTTTTACTTTCTCTGTTAGTCCATCACTACCTCCTATAATAAAAGTAATATTGGAGTTCATTTGAAATGTTTTATCAATGTGATTAGAAAGTTCGATAGAGTTTAACATTTTCCCTTCAATATCTAAAACAATATTGTAATCTTTTGTGTTGATTTTTTTTAATAAAAGTTCTTCTTCTTTTTGTTTATTTGAGTCTGGTAGTTCTTCGATGATAACTTTATGATATTTACTAAGACGTTTCATGTATTCTTTAATGGCGTCTTGATAAAAGGATTCTTTAACTTTTCCTATACATAATATTTTTATCATACACAAACCTCCTCTGATTCTTCATCTTGTTTGGTGATGATAATTTTTTCCACTTTTTGCTGATTTTCCTTTAATCTATTATTTAGTGTTTCATAAGCTAGGTCTTTTGTGTTATTTTCATGGGATAAATGGGCAAGTAAAATATATTTTGTATTTTCTCCAATAAATGAAGAAAGATACTTTGCTGAGTCATAATTGGATAAATGGCCTTTATCTCCTAATATTCTTTGTCTTACTTTAAAGGGATATGAGCTATGATTCAGCATTTCGATGTCGTGATTACTTTCCATGATATAAATTTCTTTGTTAGTAAGGAGAGGAAAATATTTTTGATTGATATATCCTGTATCTGTGATGTATACAACACTTTTATGCTCCCCTTCTACAACATAACCTACGGAATCAGGGGTATCGTGACTTGTTTTTAATACATGAATAGTTAAATTATTAATTTGAAATTCTCCATGGTTGTCAATAATTTGGTAATTGTCAATGTAATCTATTTCTTCATGCATTTTTTCTGTCAAATAAACTTTTGTATGATATTTTTTTTGGAATACTTTTAGGCCTTTGACATGATCTACATGAGTATGAGTGATTAAAATGGCGTCTAGGTCTTCCGCGTTTATTTGTAAAGTACTTAATTTTTCTTTAACATATTTACAAGTATTTCCTAGATCGATTAATATTTTTGTTCCATTACACTCGATATAGGTAGTGTTTCCTTTACTACCTGATGATAATACGATTGCTTTCATCGGTATAATGTAAATGGATCGAATGGAGTTCCACCGCGGTGTGGATATCCTCTCCATGTGGCAAAGTGTAAATGTGTTCCACTGTAAGGACTATAAGAGTTTGGTGTTGGATATACTTCTCCAGTATTGCCCATGGTTGCTATTTTTTGTCCCCTGCTTACGACTTGACCGGCTTTTACTAATATTGTGGATAAATGCATATATTGAGTATAATAATTTCCTGCATTATGGTTAATTAAAATATAGTTTCCTTGTCTTCCATTACATGAAATATTTCCTGGGATACAACCACCTTTTGTTTCTACAACTGTTCCATTGTTTGCCGCATAAATATTAGAGCCATATCCTGGACCATAAATATCTAGAGCTGCATGCATACTTCCCCAACGATAACCAAAGTATGTGGTAATCGTGTATGGGGTATCTGTTGGCCATGCCCAGTGAGAAAGATCTGCAACATGAGGAATTTCTTTAGACCCTTTCACAATAATTTTATCTACACTTGGTTTCAATTCAATAGTATTTAAGTTGATAGTATCTGATAATTGTCCATTGATGTACTCATATTCTCTGCTTACACGATATAATCCATTTTCTCCTTCTTGTTTGACATATTCTACTCCTTGTACTTGGTTTTCATCATATTGAACATTCACAGAATAATTTTTTTCCTCATCACTTACACCATTGATTTCTACTACTACGCTAATTAATGGATTGATTAATCCTACATTTACTTCTTGTCCTGTATAAAGTAGTGCATTTTCACTTTTGAAGTTAGAATTTGCAATTAAGAATTCTTGAACATTTAATTTATTGGCATTAGCAACGGTTTCAATAGTATCTCCTTCTTGTACTTGATAAGTAGATTGTTTTTTGGTTGTTCCGTATAATAAATATTTTGCTAAAGTACTAGAATCAGTAAAGATTTCTTTATCGATAGAAATATAAGATGATTTATATGTAATATCTTCTGCAATAGAGATATCTTTAATTACTTTTCCTGTATCTACAATTTCTTTTTGTGTACTTTCCATATAACTTTTATAATCATCTTCATTTACAAAAGATTTTATTAATTGCGTAATTGCATCATCAAATATTTGTTTTTTTAATACATAAATATATTTGGGTTTAACATTTTTTTCGCCTTTATTTTTTATGGTGATAGCCACTCCTTTAATGGTAAATTGTTTTTTCTTGACTATTCTTTTGTATACTTCTTCATTGCTATCAATATTATTATTGTAAGTTGTAACTTCTTTAATCATTACCCCGTTTGGTACTTCTACTTTTTTTACGTCATACTTTTTCTTGATGGATTCTTCTTTTTTATTGATAAATTCTTCAAAATCTGTCTTACTTTCTACTGTACCAATGATTTCTCCATCAATATATATTTGGTATACATTTTGTGGATTTTTAGTACTATAATGAGTAAATCCTAAAGCAAATACTAATATTCCTAATAATATTATTACTAATATATATGATACTCTAAAACGACTATCCGGCATTTTTATCCCCTTCTTTCTTTATCGATAAAAAGGTTGAAGTTTTTTTCTTAAATAACATATCAATTGTTGCTATTGGTCCATTTCTGTGTTTTAGAATAATTAATTGGATAGGAACTGGTAGATTATCATCTGGTGGTGCTTCTACATCTGGAGCATGGAGAGCTGCTACGATATCCGCGTCTTGTTCGATTGATCCTGATTCTCTTAAATCGGATAAAACTGGTTTTTTGTCTTCTCTTTTTTCAACACTTCTTGATAATTGGGATAAAGCAATTACTGGCACTTCTAATTCTAGTGCCATTGTTTTTAAACTTCTTGAAATTTCTGATACTTCTTGTTGTCTACTTCCAGAATATTTGGAAGAGGAATCAATTAATTGTAGATAGTCGATAATGACTAAACCTAAACCTTCTCCTTGTGTGGATAATCTTCTACATTTGGCTTTGATTTCACTTGCTGTAACTCCTCCCGCATCATGAAAATAAATATTGGTATCGGCAAGTTGACTGATTGCTTCATTAATTCGACGCCAATCTTCATTTTCTAAACGCCCTGTTTGTAATTTTTTATTATCTACTTGTCCAAGGGAACTAATCATTCTCATAATTAATTGTTCTGCTGGCATTTCTAGAGAGAATACAGCAATATTTTTCTTTGTACTTTTTGCGGCTGCACAAGCTATATTTAAGGCAAAAGCAGTTTTACCTACGGCGGGTCTTGCAGCTACGATAATTAATTGTGTTGGACTAAATCCGTTTGTTAAATTATCTAAATCTACTAATCCTGTTGTTAGTCCTGTAACTCTTCCTTTATTTTTAGCTAATGTTTCTAAATCATTTTGGGCTTTTTCTAGAACTTCTTTAATATTTCTAAATTCACTTGTCTTTCTTAGTTTGGATATATTTAAAATACTTTTTTCGGCATCTTCTACAACTTCACTTAAATTAATATCTGTTTTGTTGGCATTTGTAATAATTGCTGTTGCTGCTTCTATCATTCGACGAAGTGTGAATTTTTCTGCTACTGTATCAATATAATACTCTACATTGGCGCCAGTTGCTACACTTTCGATAACGCTATTTAAGTATTCTACACCTCCAATTTGAACTAGCCAACCACGGTTGATAATTTCTGCTGTTACTGTTGGGGCATCTACTGGTTTTTTATTTTGATATAAATATTTTATTACTGAAAATATTCTACTATTACTATCTAAATAAAATGCTTCTTCATTTATTTCCTCACAAACCTTTTGTAGAGCATTATAGGACCAAAAAGCAGAACCTATTAATGCCTTTTCAGCTTCAATATTATTGGGTAATCCGTTTGGTCCCATGTATTATCACCTACTTCTCTATTAATTGTACTCGTAATTTAGCAATTACTTTTTTATGTAAATTGATTTCTACTTCATGTACTCCAAGTGTATTTAAATTTTGGGCATAAATTTGTTTTTTATCAATTTTTATTCCTTTTTTATTTAGTTCTTCTCCTATTTGTTTACTACTAATACTTCCAAATACCTTTCCTTTATTAGCAGAAACTTTAAAGGAAATAGATAGTGCTTCTAATTTCTTTTTCATTTCTTCTGCTTGTTTGATATTTTCTTTTTCTTCTTGTTCTTTTTTCTTAATGTCTTGATTTAAGATATCAGAGCTTGTTTTTGTATATTTTACTGCATAACCATTTTTTATTAAATAGTTCGTTGCGTAGCCATCACTGACTTCTTTAATTTCATTTACTTTTCCTTGTTTTTTTAAATCTTTAATAAAAATAACCTTCATAAAAATCCCACCTTCACGCTACTAATTATACTATAATTGTACTTTTTAGTAAAGGAATTTTTTTGGTTAGAAAATTCTGAAATTAGAATATTTTTCAAAAAAATACTTATTTACCATATATATTAACAACCTCAAAAATAAAAAAGTAAAGCATCTCGATATTCGTAGTTCTGGAATGAATATCGAAACACTTTATTCAAAATTATTTACCGTTGTAATACATAGTTCTAAGCTTAAAACTCAATTCTAACTCTTACGATTGCACGTCCACCAAAGACATCACGAAAATTACCAGTCCATAGACCTTTAGTGTCTTTTTTGAAAGAAGAGAATATCACAAATGTTATACATAAAATTTTAGGAGATATTTCATTTTAAACTCCTTCTATCATTTAGACTAATGCCAGAACCCATTGGTGTAAATGAAAAATAATTTTCAAGAGATACTTCTTGATTTAATTAAATTCTATAATATGAATTTCGGAAAAAAATCAGAAAATAGATTAAGATTGAACAAATTTCAGATTTTTTTCACCTCCACTCTGTGGATTACTTGTTTTCCATAATAAATACTATATTAACTTAATGAATATGTTCGGGTAATAGATTATATTCTAATTAAAAATAAAGCCCTGCCACCAAATATATCTCTGAATCTACCTGCGACTAATCCTGAAGTACCACTTTTAAAAGTAGAAATTTTCTCTATAACTGGCTTCGTATAATTCATATACTTTCCTTTCTAAGTCAATATTTAATAGTCCAGACTGCTTGACTATTAAAATAATAACAAAGATTATTCAGATTTTTTTCAGAAAAAATAAATTTATAAACAATTCCTGATGGTAGTGGAATATAAGGGTAGTGTAAAATAAGTTGTGTAAACACAAAAAGGAATAAATCCGTTATAGTAGAGTTGCGAAACATTACTAGAAAGAAATTTATTCCTATGGCTCAGTTTACCAACAGATTTTACTTAACATCCTAACCCCAAAGCAAGATATTGATGAATTTTTCCGTTCTTCTCTTGATACAGCTAAGAATAATCTACTCCAAGCTGATTTATCAGCCTTTTTAGGGTATGTGCCTTACGAAAAAGCAGGCTACAATTCTGGTAATAGTCGCAATGGAACGTATTCACGGAAACTTGAAACCAAATATGGGGACTGTTCAGTTAACCATTCCAAGAGATTGTAATGGGAACTTTAGCCCATCTTTGCTTCCCGCTTATGGACGTCGAGATGTCCCCTTGGAAGAGATGGTTATCAAACCGGTGTAACAACTCGAGAAATTGTTGATATCATCGATCGAATGTATGGTTATCAATATAGTCCTGTCACAATTTCTAATATCTCAAAAGCAACTTAGGAGAATGTTTAGCTTATAGAACTACTTGTGAAGCTCTAGAGGATGAGTTCAAGTAAGTGTTGCACTTATTCTTCCAATTTATCATTACTAAAAACTTCGTCATAAATAAACTATTTAAATTTCTAACTTTTTGGAGTCAGTATACTAGCAACAAAAAGAGTTTTCTTACTCCTTGCTGGAATGGCAAATTCTGTCACATCTGTGTAGCACTTTTCCATTGGTTTTGAAGCTTCAAACTGGCGTTGAATAAGGTTGTCGGCTTTCTTACCTATATCTCCTTTGTGAGAAGAAAACTTGCGTTTCTGCCGGATTCTAGCTTGTAAATTGAGTACGTTCATCAATCGCTGAACCCTCTTATGATTGACCAAAAAACCACGATTTCTTAATTCTAAATGTATCCGACGATAACCATAATTTCCCTTGTGTTCAGTAAAAATAGCTTGAATTTCAGTTTTGATAGTTTGATTCTTATCCGTTTGATCTAGCTGCTTCAAGTGGTAATAATAGGTCGAACGAGCAAGCTTAATAATCTTTAGAAGAATATCTAAAGCAAACTCTGTTACCAATTCTCGAACAATTTCCGTTTTTCTTCTTGCTCTTTCTCGTCCCTCAATCGGAGTTCTCTCAACTTTTTTAGAACAGCATTCTCCGCTCTCAGGTATTCATTTTCTGCTTGAAGTCGCTCTAGCGCTGCCATCTCTTCAGGTTTCTTCTTTGGCTTACGTCCCATTTTAGGCGGTCTCCCTCTTGTTTTCTCAACAATAGTATACCCGTTTTTCTTATATTGTGCTATCCAATTAGGCAACATTCCAACACTTGGAAGAGCATAATCTAGAGACACCCTTATTTGTGAACGACCTTCAAGTAGCACTTTATCAATCATTTCTTGTTTTAATTTAGGAGAATAATAACGATTCCTCCCCTTTTTGACGAACTCTATACCATAACGATCAATCAATTTAATCATGTACTTAAGATTGGGAATTTTTATCCCAAATATATTTGAAAGCTCTTTGAAGCTTCGCCCTTGTTTTCTAAGTTCATAGATCTGAACTTTATCTTTATAAGTTAATTTCATAATAAAAACACCCCAAAAGTTAGATTTTTTCTGTCTAACTTTTGGGGTGCAGTTCAACCTATAATGAAAA
>ENA-OPWR01002428-OPWR01002428.1-human-gut-metagenome-genome-assembly--contig:-NODE-2428-length-12680-cov-4.484040_pt1 | contig 12680 bp, 11 predicted proteins | sample MGYA00241507_ERZ502006 | MGnify/ENA primary metagenome ERZ502006 (study PRJEB25962, sample SAMEA2043041) | human gut metagenome | biome: human gut; feature: human-associated habitat; material: faeces...
CTCCAGTTTTACTATAATGCAGGGTTTGGCAAAGTGGGTCAGAGTACGGCATATTATGGCGGAAAACCGCATAAATACCACGGTTTAGGCTACTAAGGGTTGAACTGAAGAGTGAATAAAGGCAAATAAACAGCCACTTTTTGTTAGTAGTAATCTACTACGAAGGGTGGTTTTTTTATGGGCTTTAGCCTGTTGAGTGCATCGGAGTTCTTTTATCTCCAAGATGAGAAAAGTTCTGGCGATAGTAACGTTTATTCATCGATATTCTTATTTTATTCTTTACTTTACCAACTAATCTGGCGGTGCAGTTTACGATATTGTCCAGGGGTTATACCAGTGTATCGCTTAAAAATAGAAATAAAATAACTTTGAGATGAAAAATTCAAGTAAGTACTGATTTCGCCCAGACTGTAGTCAGAATGTGCCAGCAAATTCTTTGCCTTTTCGATAAGAATTTTATGGATAAAAACAGTAAGCGTCTGTCCGGTTTCTTTATGGAACAGGGCAGACAGATATTTAGGTGTTAAATTAACTAAAGATGCCAGTTGATTTAAGGTTAAAGTTTTATTTTTTCCATGATAGATATAATCAATGACGCGAGAAATAGCTGGTGAATAGTAGTTTTTTGGCGTCTTTTTTGCCTCAGCAACACGAAGCGTAAATTCAATAGCCATCTGTTCATTTAATTTCATTAAAGCGTCAACATCGGTACATTGTTCCATTTTTCGTATATATACATCACTTAAGGAAAAAGCAGTTTCCTCATTAAGTCCTCCTTCGATGGCATATCTGGTAACTAAAGTTGTATTAGCAATACTTGCATAAAAAAGTAATTTTAATTTGGAATTGGAAGAGGTCATCTTTCCGTAAACAGTTGCTGGGAGTGAATAATAGGTATTCTCCAATGCATGAATATCTCCGTTTGAAACACATTCGAGAATTGCCTTTTCCTGTGCATAAGATGTATGTATCCGTTCATTTTCTGCATTTTCCAACATTTCATGTGTGAGTGAAAAATTGATGTCTGACTTCATTTTATACATAGGTAATTCCTCCTGTCAAAAACACGATAAATTGACATAAAACACGATAAATTAATATAATTATATGCCGGAAATAGATAAAATGCAATTAAGAGATTAAAAGAGAGGAGATAGATGCTATAAACCGAAAAGAAGTAATTTTTTTACTGGCAATGTTTGTTAGTTGGAACTTCTGTTGGTGGTTTTGCATATCCAAGTAAGAATGACATTCTACTTTAAAGCATCTGACTTGGGAGAATATATTCTTTTTGATCAGGATAGCAAGTATCTCATATATAACACTTTTAATGCAATTGTTCAAAATACGACATTGTCAGATAGGATACGATTTAAAGTAGAGCAGTATGAAGATAATTCCTTTCCTTTTTATTCTTATGTAAAAAAGAAATATGTTGGAATTAAGGGAACTTCACTGGTTTGGAAAGATAATGTGGATGATACATGCCGGTTTGAACTGGAACTTACAGAAGGAAATAATCCGTTCCCGGAAGCAGATGTAAATATTGATTTTTATGACGAGGATGGGAATCCAATAACGACATCGAACGTGATGGCGAGACCGTCAAGTGGTGAAAACATTATCGGAACAGCAGATACTCATGCACATTTGTGTCATAACAAAGGATCCGGAGAGGTTGTATTTAATGGAGATGCATTTAGTCCCTTGGGAATTGCAGATGCACTCAATGATTGTACGGATCTGCATGGAGTAAATGGAGCGTATGATATTTGGGGAAAAGCAGTAGATGGTGCAACGACACATAATACATCGGGATATGTTACCAATGCACTTCCGCCTTATAAAAATGGCGTAATAAATGATATGGACGCAATTCGACAGAATATTGGCATTAGATATGGACTTTGAAAGAGGGGATAAGCCATGAACATTGATAAAATATGTGAACAGTTAACAATAGATGAAAAAATCCGGCTTTTAGGAGGTGTTGGTGACTGGCATACTTATGACTGTAATGGAAAAATCCCCTCTATTATGATGACAGACGGACCACATGGGATTCGAAAACTGGAGCAGGAAAAGGTTGGGGATATTGAAACCAGTAAGCCAGCAACCTGTTTTCCAACTGCAAGTGCAATAGCCTGCAGTTGGAATCCTGCTATTGTTAAAAAGATGGGTGAAGCGATTGCGAAAGAAGCAAAAAAAGAGCAGATATCCATTGTGCTAGGCTGCGGAATCAATATCAAGCGTTCTCCTTTATGCGGAAGAAATTTTGAATATTTCAGTGAAGATCCGTATTTGACAGGAAAGCTGGCAACGGGATATATCGAAGGTGTACAGAGTCTTGGAATAGGTACGAGCTTAAAGCATTATGCTGTTAATTCACAGGAAACAAGACGAATGACATCCAATAGCCAGATTGATGAAAGAACTCTTAGGGAAATATATCTGTCGGCTTTTGAAGAAGTTGTGAAAAAAGCAAAACCGACTTCTGTAATGGCTTCATACAACAGGATTAATGGCGAATTTGGAGCAAGAAATAAATACTTACTGACAGATGTTCTGAGAAAAGAATGGAAATATCAAGGTGGTGTGGTGTCGGATTGGGGAGCAGCAAATGATATTGTAAGCTGTATGAAAAATGGTCTGACACTGGAAATGCCAGATCCGAAAGGCTTCCACACAGATGTGTTAAAAGAAGCGTATAAGGATGGCCGGATTACGGGTCAGGAACTGGATAACTGGACTAAGAATGTTCTGCAGAATTTTGTATCACTTCATAAAAATATAGAAGAAAATTATGAGGTAGATATGGAAGAACAGAATCAGGTGGCACGTAAACTAGAAAATGAAAGTGCAGTGCTTTTGAAAAATAATAGTGTTTTGCCAATTGGAAAAGAGAAGAAGGTAATCATTATTGGAGAGCTTGCCAGGCAGATGCGATTTCAGGGAGGTGGGAGCAGTCATATCCAGCCGACGAAGATGACAAATGCGATTGAAGCAATACGTGAAAAAGGATATCAGGTAACTTATATACAGGGATATCAGAATGAAAAGGAAGAATTAGGAGAAAAGCAACTACAGGATACGATAGAAAAACTGAAACAGGAATATAGAAAAAAGGATTGTGTGATTCTATATTTTATCGGTCTTACAGAATTTTACGAAGGAGAAGGATACGACAGGAAAAATCTTAAAATCCCTCAAAATCAGGAAGAGCTGTTGGCTGAAATTGCAGAAACTGTCGGAAAAGATCATATTGCAGCAATTAGTTTCGGTGGTGCGCCTATGGATTTTAGTTTTGAAAAGAATGTAGGAGCAATTCTTCACATGTACCTCGGAGGACAGGCTGTAGGGGAATCTGTTGCTGACTTAATCAGTGGAGAGGTGAATCCATCCGGTAAATTGGCAGAGACAATTCCGTTTTCAGAAAAAGATACTCCGGCATGGAGATATTTTGCACCTCCGAATGATGATGTAGAATACAGGGAAAGCATTTTTGTAGGTTATCGTTACTATGAGACATTCCATGTTCCGGTAAAATATCCGTTTGGTTATGGACTTTCCTATACTTCTTTTTCCTATTCGGAATTGAATGTACCGGAAGTATATAGTGGTGGAAAGATACAAATTCGTTTTAAAATTAAAAATATCGGAAAAGTGAGTGGAGCAGAAATAGCACAGTTATATATCTGCCCGATTGAATCAGATGTTATCAGAAGCCATATAGAACTAAAGGGATTTCAAAAAATATATCTGCATCCGGGAGAAGAAAAAGAAGTTATACTAGAGCTGGATGAAAGAAGTTTTTCCGTCTATGATGTAGAGAAAAAAGCCTTTTCCATGTTAAGCGGCAAATATCAGATCTGTATCGGAGCATCGGTACATGATTTGCAATTAAAGGCGAATATGGAAGTAGTAGGAAATAGTTATTTTAGAAATGAAAGAGAACTGTTTCCGGATTATTTTAGAGAGCAGCCACATGGAATGGAAATCAGTGCAGAACAATTTTATCAGCTATTAGGCGGTGAACCGAAACATGACAAAGAAAAAAAGCGTGGAGAGTATACGGTTTACGATTCCTATCAGGATGTGGTAAATGTCTCAATGTTTGGAAAATTTGTTCGTGGAGTCGTACATATCGGACTTAAGATTATACTTCGGGGAAAATCAGAGCGGGACCCGGCCTTTAAAATGGTAAAAATGGGAGTCGAAGAAGGAAATCTGGAAGGGCTGATTGCAACCAGTGGTGGAATTGCAACTCCGAAGTTAATCGATATGTTAGTTTACAATGCAAATAAAAAATATTTGCAGGCTTTTAAAAGACTGCTGAAGAAATAGAGAGAGGGGAGTCGTATATGGAAAACAATAAATTGGATAAACGCACAAAATGGAGCTATTGTATAGGAGCAACCGGAAGAGATATGGCGTATGCACTCGTCTCTATGTTTCTTCTTACATATATTCAATATACGATGCAACTGACAGTTGCCCAATATGCAGTAATATCAGCAATTATGGTAGTGTGTCTGCTGTGGGATGCCATTAATGATCCAATGATGGGAATTATTATTGAAAATTCGCATTTGAAAGCCGGAAAATTTAAACCTTGGATTTTTATAGGAGTAATTTTAAACAGCCTGATAATTATCTGCTTGTTTACAGTAAGATCGGAAGGATGGGGATTTGTTGCATTTTTTGGAGTGGGATATCTTTTATGGGGAATGACTTACACAATGAATGATATTGCCTATTGGGGAATGCTGCCGAGTCTTACATCAGATCCGGGAGAACGGAACTGGCTGGTAACCGTACAGGGAATTTTTATCTGTATCGGACAGTTTTCTGTTGCAGGTCTGCTCCCTGATATGGTAGCTGGAAATGCGATTATGGCATATCGGACGGCTGCGATTGTGATTGCTTTTTGTTTTATTGGTTTCCAGCTACTTACAGTGTTCGGAGTAAAAGAGAGAAAACGACCGGAAAAGAAGAGAACACTGTCATTAAAAGATATGTTTCATATATTCCTGAGAAATGATCAGTTGATAGTGATTGGAATTGCATGTTTATTATTCCAAATCGGAAATGGTATTCTGATTATGATTGGAATGAATTTCTTTTATTTTGAATTTGGATATTCTGTAGGTGGCAGTCTTGTATTTTGGTTTACAATTATGTATGGATTAGGAACGCTGATATCAGAGGCATCTTTTGCGTGGCTTTCCTCAAAATTCACACGAAATCAGATTATAACTGCAGCTACCATCATTACAGTCATTGGGTATATGCTTTTTATGAGTGTAGGCTACATTTTACTCAAAAGTGTTGTTTTACTGAATATCATCGGTTTTCTAATCTTCTTTTCGCAGGGAGCATTCAATATGACGATGATTGTCATGTTAAATAATACCATAGAGTATGATGAAGTCCGGTTTCATGAACGACATGACAGTATTATCTCAGCAGTAAGATCTTTTGCAACAAAGCTGGCCAGTGCGGTTGATCAGGCGGTTGTTGCGTTAATACTGATTATAAGCAATATCTATGCAATCAGTCAGAAAATATCCGGATTAGAAATAAAAGCTGGTACAGGAGAACTTACTTCGGAAAATGTAATTGTACAGGCAGATAAATTTATCCAGACAGCAGATGCCGGACAAAGATTTATATTGCGTCTTGGAATTGTAGCTGTTCCGGTAATTTCTATAGGAGCTGCTTATATATTGATTAAACGGAAATATATCATTGACGAACGTAAGTATGAAGAACTGGTAGCGGAAATAAAAAGCACAAATAAAAAATACGCATCTGGGCCTTGAGGATGCAGAGGATGAATTGAAGCGGCTGGAGGACCTGCAGAATGCCAGAAAGGAACTGGAACGGACGCAAGGGGAGAAGCCGGTGTTGCAGAGGATGTTTAAGGCGATTTAATATGGTAGAACGATGACGCTCTGGCATAGGCTGGGGCGTTTTTATTATGGAAAAGTGGTAGAAATGACGATATAATAGATGTGTTTAATTTTATTGAAATGAGGGATTATATGTATGGCATAGGATTTTATGATGAATATTTGTCACGTATGGGAAATTTAAAAAATAAGCTAGATTTGGCCACATCATACAAAATAGAATACTTAAAAACGCTTCTAAAAGATAATAAGGTTTACAAATTTATATCATTTAAAGAACATGGCGAGATGAAGTTAAAAACATTAAAAGAAGAGAAGATATGGTTTTCATTTTATAAGACACTAAATGATGACACTGAGTTCCAAATTAATTACAAAATAGAGGAAGTTGTTAGCAAAACGGGTTGTAGTAAAGATTACATAAAGTTAATTACTAATTATCTTACAGAGATGTATGACGTTTTATCTCTTACGTATTCATATGAAGATTATATGTGGAGAGAATATGCATCTGGAGGTAATGGCGTTTGTGTAGAATATAATGTTGGAGATTTTGATTTTTTGTATCCAGTTGAGTATTGTGATAAAAGCGCAATTGATTTTACACAGATGATTATTGCTGCGATAAAAAATGAGGGAATGGCATTATCCATTATTCCTTGGGTTGTTAAAAATTTATATAATTCGAATGCTGGAATCGATTCGACTAGGGAGAAAGAGGTAAGAATATTATATTGTCCGTATGATCTTGCAGAGTTTAACGGAGGACGTGTTGAATACAATATAAAAGAGCGAAGGGGATATAAAGGAATTGCAAAACCACTTACTGACTTTAAGATGACTACTTCGAGAATAATTATTGGCAATAAATGTAATCAATATATGAGTAGTGAAATAATAAGATATGTGGATGAAAATCATATTTGTTATGATTTTCAGTAAGATTAATTTTTGGAGGATAAAAATATGATGTCAAAAATTAAATGGAAAAATCATTCGGTGTTAGGAAACCTTGAACTTGATTTTACAAAGGATGATGGAGGAATATATAATACAATAATTTTAGCAGGAGAAAACGGCACTGGAAAAACTACAATTTTAGATACAATAAGTGAGTTTTTGAATTTGGGAGCTGTTACCCCGTTTGATTATATTGAGTATAAAATTGAAGATGACGATTTCAGAATATATTACGGAGATCAAGATAACCATAAATTAGGTTTTCATCAAAGAGAGTCACTAAAAACAGGAGAGAAAAAGGGGATTTATTCTAATAAAAATAATAATAGAGAAACCATTAATAATGATTTAGAAGATATTAGGCATTATGGTATATCATATTCAAAAGCACGTTCAGGTTTTAAGACAAATATAGTAAAGTCTTCTACAACAGAGCAAATTGATGATAATAAGTATAATGATGATGAAAGAGAGGATTTTACTAATATAAAACAGTTGCTAGTGGATTTGTCTTCACAAGATAATGCTGAATGGATGCGAATAACAAAAAATGGTGCCAATATTAATTTTGAAGAATTTAAGAAGCAAGTGTGGAGCATTCTACGGAGCAAAACCGGAACATTCTAATGACAAGTATCGCAGAACAATCTTAATGTGCCATAACAGGTTTAAGGCACGGGAATGATGATTATAAGGGATATAAGGAACTGGCAACACAGGAAGACTTCGATAGATTTTGATGGAAAACTAAGACTCCTAATGGTAAAATAGAAAAAAACTGTTAGGAGTTGATTGCTTGAAAGTTTCAAATACAAGACGAATAGCTGAGAAACTTATGCAGATAATGCAGATAAAAGAAGTATCATCTATGGTTAATGTGATTATTACAAATAACATTGCAGCAAATTCAATTGTTCCAGAGGATCCAGATGCACTAAGGAAAGAAGCTATAGTGATACAAAAGGAAATGCCGGAGTATTCTGTTGATAGAGTGATGATGTTGCTTATGATAGAAGCAATGGTTGGACCATACCTAGAGCCTCAACCAGAAGTAATGGAATTCTTTATGAACTGGATTGCAGCAGAGAGTAAAGTGTTTGATGTAGCAGAATTTAATAAAAATTCGTATATAAAAAACATTGATTTTGCTAATCAATCAAATGGCGATTATGAATTGAGATATCATGATTTGAGTCCTTATGAATTGGATATTTATAATATTCCAAAGCGAATTGATGAACTTTGCGTTGACATACCACGAGTAAGTTGCTTTACAGAAGAGTTTAAGTATCCAGTTATCTTCCAAAAAAGTATCAATAGCACTTGGATGTCGGTGTCGCCTAATGAAGTGTTTACAATGGAGAAACCAATAAAAAATGCAAAAGGAAAAGTACTTACTCTTGGATGTGGAATGGGATATTTTGCTTATATGGCATCCATAAAAGAAGATGTTGAGTCAATTACCATAATTGAATTGGAGCAGAGTGTAATTGATTTATTTGAAAAATGTATTTTGCCTCAGTTCGAAAACAAAGATAAAATTACGATTGTAAAAGCTGATGCAGTTGAGTATCTTCGCAATATTGAAGATGGAGTTTATGATTATTGTTTCGCTGATATATGGATTGGCATAGAAGACATTGCACCATATTTTGCTGTAAAAGAGATAGGACGAAATCTTCGAAAAACAAAAATCGAGTATTGGATAGAAGATTCATTTGCAATATTGTTATCAAGTAGTGTTTGGATTGAGATAATGAAAACATTTTCCGAAGCTAACAAAATGGAAATTCCTCCGTTAGATGAGAGTAAACTTACTTCATCAGATAAAAGAAAAGAAAATTATATTCACAGACTATTAAGTGATGTAGAAATATCTAAGCCGGAACACATAGATTATTACATGAAACCGCAAAATATTATTTCACTTATAGACAGAACAGATATTATATTTTAACTAATAAGCATCAATTCGCATATAGGGTTGGTGCTTTTTTCATGCTCGGAGAAATCCGGGCATTTTTATGCCTAAATTTAGGAGAGAGGAGGAAACCTATGGCAAGCAGAATACAGGGTATTACCGTAGAGATTGGTGGAGATACAACCAAATTGCAGAATGCCCTTAAGGGTGTGAACGGACAGATTAAGTCTACCCAGTCACAGCTTAAGGATGTAAATAAACTGCTGAAACTGGATCCTGGTAATACGGAACTTTTAGCACAGAAACATAAGCTGCTTGCAGAGGCTGTCAGTGAAACCAAAGAAAAACTGGCAACATTAAAAACTGCAGCAGAACAGGCTAACACAGCACTTGCCAATGGAGAAATCTCCCAAGAACAGTACGATGCCCTTCAGAGAGAAATCGTAGAAACGGAACAGGACTTAAAAAATCTTGAAACACAGGCAAACCAGTCAGCAACCGCAGTTCAGAAGATAGCATCAGCCGGAGAAAAGTTAAAGACCACAGGAGATAACATTTCTTCTGCCGGACAGAAACTTTTACCCGTTACAGCCGGGGTTACTGCGCTAGGAACTGCATCAGTTACTACGGCAGCCAATTTTGAGTCTGCCATGTCACAGGTGCAGGCAACAATGGGAATTACAAAAGATTCCATGTCAACGGTTGACGGGCAATCTGTAAATACAATGAAAACGCTGTCCGAACTTGCAAAGAAGATGGGTTCTGAGACAGCGTTTTCTGCATCTGAATGTGCCGAGGCTCTTAATTATCGGGCTCTTGGAAAATGCAAGAAAAGAGATGGGACTTTCGGACAAGGACGATAAGCCTTTGAAACAGAATATGTTCAAGGTGGTTTGATAATAGAATATTGATATAGATTTGTGGCACTCAGGCTTATAGCTTGGGTGCCTTTTTGACTGGTAAAAATATGCCTTGGCTGATATAATATAACTTGAGGATTTTATAACCATTTTTGAACGATAAAGTATGAGAAATAATACTATGAGTTGTTATTGGCATTTGAGCGAGTCCTAGGTACCTTTGGATTTTAGAATATACAACGATGTGTTTGTTGATAGTAAAATTGCCGATAAAATTAGTATAGGCTTACATTATTTTATCTGCGAGATGAAATTGAAATTTAACAAATGTGAGGATGAACAAAATGTCATATGGTAAATCAATAGAATTATTTCTTGTAAATGGAAGTGCAGATAGTTTGATAACAGCGGAGTTATCAAACTGGAATGGCAAGGCAATAAAGATACCTAGGATTGAGGTAGCTTCATGTAACAGAGAAGATATCACACAAGCAGGTGTTTATTTCCTTTTTTGCAAGGAAGATGATGGCTCTGATTCAGTTTATATTGGAGAAGCTGAGAATGTAAAAGAAAGATTAGTTCAGCATCTTAGAGATTATCAGGCTGAAAAAGAAAAGTATTATTGGACAACTGCCGTAATATTCATTGGCAGAGATTTAAACAAAGCACTGATTTGATATCTTGAAAATCGTTTTGTTGAGATTGCAAGAGTATGCAAAAGGTATACCGTACTTACAAAGAATACATATAAGAATACGGTTATGAAGGAATCACAGATTGCTGTTATGGAAGAGTTTGTGGATAATGTAAAAACGCTTATCAGTGCTTTAGGATATAAGGTTCTTGAACCATTAAATAAGCCTGTAACTTTTGCTAACGATAGTAGAGGAAAAAAGAACTTGGAGGATTTGAATCTGCATTTGGAAAGAACTATCAAAGGATTGGGTAAAGTTGAAGCAGATGGAATACGCACTTCTGAGGGCTTTGTTGTGCTACAAGGTAGTCGCATTGCTGTGGAAGATGATGATACAATTCCAACAGTACTTAAAGAGCAGAGACGAAAGGTAAGTATTGTTGAGGGCGTTCTTCAAGAAGATGTTTTGTTTTCCAGTCCATCATATGCTGCTATGTTTGTGATTGGCAAGAGCGCAAATGGTTTGACAAGCTGGAAGGATGAAGATGGACATTCTCTTAAGGAAATAGAGAACAGCGAGACAAGAGAAGAAAATAAGTAAAAAACACATTAGGAAGGTTGATGAAATGGCAAAGATTGAGACTCTTACAGCGTATAAATGTAAATTTAGTTATCTTCAGAGAAATAATCCTTTACTTGAAAAACAGAGGGAAGCTATAAAAGAGGGAAAAGATCCGGAATATTCTTTTTCCGATTTTATTGATGTTTATCAAACATATACGAAAAATTTGGCAATTGGTGAGAATACAGATAGAGCAATTATTTTAGATGAAGATAAAATATCAGAAAAAGAAAAAAAGGGGTTAAAAATGTGGCATCTTGTTCCTAGTGCTGGAAAGCAAGGAAAACCTGTCACAGTAGTAAAAAGAAACTCTGGGAAAAAGTATGATTTTGGTTCTGATTCTGCAGCACTATATGAGCATCATGTTTTTATTTATGAGAGCCAAGATGGTCTATATGCTATTTTTCATAGACAAAATGGTTCTGGATGTAAGAGCGTGTTTTTAGAAACTGCTAATAAAGCTATCAAATCGGAAGGTTTGAAACTGGAAATGGAATTGATTATTCCAATGGCAGATGGGCTCAAGGATGCAACAGCAACAAAAATCACATTACAGTTTGTTAAGCATGATAAATCTTCTGATGTTGCGGACAATATAAAAGGATCAAAAAAGAAAAATATTATCCGAGATTTGGGACTAAATCTTGAGGCTAGTGAAAACAAAAAAATACTAGGTGTATTTAAGAATATGCAAGCAGGTAAAATAGATCAGGCGGAGGCGTTTGCTCAAATTAAAGCGGAGTTAAAGGATTCCGATGATTATAATGATGCGGAGATTAAACTTCGACTTGGAAATCGTTATAAAAAGGTAAAGTGGAATGAGTTTGAAAGTATTATGGGAGCTCATGATATATCAAATGCCCTTCATGAGGCCTGTAGGTTTTCACATGATTTTGTAGGAGAACTTACAAAATTGGCTGACGACTATTATAAGGATATAATAGAATCTGAGGAGGTGTAGTATGCCAAGTAAGATTATATTAATTGTGATGGCTATGGTAATTGTGTGTATGATGCTCTTTGGAAATAAGAAAGTAAGGATATTGTCAGTATTAATAAAACAATTACAAGTTTTCAAAAACGCAAAGACAGATAAGATATCGGTTTGGGATATTGTTTGTTTTATATTTTTCCCGATTGTTTTATCAGTCATTATTACGTTTGGATTCGGAAGTATAATTGACGATACACTAGCAGGGGTTTTGACAACAGTATTTGCATTTGTATTCACTGTATTATTTGGCTTTGCAGCTATTTTGGTTGGAAAACTTGATTGTGATAATGAAATTGAAAAACAGGTAGTCGGTGAAACATTTGTTTCTATTATGACATCAAATATTCTTTCCTTGATTGCATCTATTCTTTCGATAGCAATTATTATTACGGGTGACGAGAAAGCAAAACTAATTTTAACTATATGTGTATATATTTTTTCGTTCATGATAATTATGCTGTTATTAATGATATCAAAGAGAACATTCATAATTTATTGTGAGAACAAGAAATGATAAAAATAAGGTGTGTTGATTTCAGCACACCCTTTTGTTAAATAATGCACACCCCTATCCGTAGTCTGAACCCCCTTAACTGACTACGATTTGACTACTACACAAGGCATTGAATTGCTCCGTTTTGCATTATTTTGCAAAAAGTGTAGTTATAAACAAGAAAAAAGATGATGCCCGGAAAAGCCGATAAACCAACGCAAAACTCGGCATTACAGGGCATTTCAGAACAGGAGAATTTTATGATTAGAGTGCTTTTCATCTGC
>ENA-OPWR01002429-OPWR01002429.1-human-gut-metagenome-genome-assembly--contig:-NODE-2429-length-12673-cov-1.834522_pt1 | contig 12673 bp, 9 predicted proteins | sample MGYA00241507_ERZ502006 | MGnify/ENA primary metagenome ERZ502006 (study PRJEB25962, sample SAMEA2043041) | human gut metagenome | biome: human gut; feature: human-associated habitat; material: faeces...
CTGCCCGGCTAAAAACAAAGCCAATCCGGAACGCAAGGCCATCAATATGGACCACATTGAAAATCATCTGGAAGAACAGGTTGCCTGCTGGAACTTCTTTGAAACTCTGCCCTACGTCAAACGTACCGAAGTTGTCAAGAACCTGCCGAAGACCACTCAGCTGATTCAGCCCTTGTTTGAATTCTCCGGTGCCTGCGCCGGCTGCGGTGAAACGCCGTATGTCAAACTGTTGACCCAGCTGTTCGGTGACCGCATGGTTGTCGCCAATGCGACCGGATGTTCTTCAATCTACTCCGGCAACCTGCCGACCACACCGTATGCCAAAGACGAAAAAGGCCACGGTCCGGCTTGGGCAAACTCTTTGTTTGAAGACAACGCCGAATTCGGTCTGGGCATGAGATTCTCCATCGACCAGCAGACCCATTTTGCCAAGACCCTGCTTGAGGGGCTGAAAGACAAAATCGGTGCCGAACTGGTTGAAAAAATTCTCGCTAACCCGCAGGCCACCGACGTTGAAATCGATGACCAGCGCGCCAATGTCAAAGCTCTGCGCGACAAGCTGGCCGGCATCGACACCCCTGAAGCCAAACACCTGAACAAACTGGCTGACTACCTGATTAAGAAGTCAGTCTGGATTCTGGGCGGCGACGGCTGGGCTTACGATATCGGCTTCGGCGGTCTGGATCATGCGATTGCTTCCGGCAAAAACATCAATATCCTGGTTATGGATACCGGTGTTTACTCCAATACCGGCGGTCAGCAGTCTAAGGCTACCCCGATGGGTGCCAGCGCCAAATTCGCGACGGCGGGTAAATCTCTGCCGAAAAAAGATCTGGGTATGATTGCCATGTCTTATGGTAATGTTTATGTTGCCCAGGTTGCTTTTGGTGCCAATGATGCTCAGGTCATCAAAGCCATGAACGAAGCTGAAGCTTTTGACGGCCCGTCCATCATCATTGCTTACTCGCACTGCATTGCCCAGGGCTTCAACCTGGCTGACGGCTTGCAGCACCAGAAGAACGCGGTTGAAACCGGTTCTTGGCCGCTGTTCCGTTACAACCCGGAAAACATTAAAGAAGGCAAAGCTCCGCTGACTTTGGATTCCAAAGCTCCGAGCAAACCTCTGTCAGACTATATGTCTAACGAAACCCGTTTCCAGGTTGTCAACAAGATGAATCCTGAACGTTATGAAACCTTGTTGAATAAGGCTCAGGAGAACGTTAAAGAAAAACGTTCCTTGTATGAACACATGGCAGAATTTGCCATTAAGGAAGGCGCTGAATAATCAGCTTTCCGCCAACAAAAATACCCCGAAGCAATTCGGGGTATTTTTTTGTTATCAAATATTGACTATCCAAAAAAAACATGCCATCCTATAAGATATTAATATTTCCAAGTAACAAAGAAAGCTGACATGAGTGATAACAGCCAAAACGATGAGACTCCACTCACTCCGGAACAACAGGAAAATGATTTTATCTCTATTCTCGGAGAAAAAAACTTTGACAAAGCAAAATACCGCCTTGACGCCCAGAAACTGCAAAACATCGGTATGCCTTTGGATATACTTGACCCGATGGCTTACAAAAAAGACGATGATAATGATAAGAATAAAAACAAAAACTCAAGAAACACTGACCAGCCGGACTATAAAGGCGACGGCCTTTCATTCATTTCGGAAGAAAAAAACGGAAAACTTTTCGGCCGCGGCAGCAATGGTGAAACATTTGAAGCTAAAAACTATGAGGAACTGAACAAACTCATTGCCGGCTCTTACAAAAAAGAAAATGAAAAACGCCCCGACAAAGGAAAAAACAGCATCGTCGAATATCATACTTCCGATAAAAATCCCCAAAAGATGGCCGCTTTCGCAAAAGCTTTCATTAATGAGGGTATTGCCGTCGGCGGAGATGTTCCTCAAGATCCCAAATTCTGGCAAAATCTGAAAAAAGAATATCTGAACAACCCCGAACACTCCATTGATAATTGGCAGCACCTTACCCGGAAAGTTCCCCCTCAATATATGGGAGAGATGAAAAATGAACACTCGCTTTCACCAACACAAGCAACAAACCCCTGAGCAGCTTCTGGATCGTTCATCAAACAATTGCGCAACGGAAACAACCCCAAACTGACTCCGCAGCAAAACAAACCGCAGCAACGGTCAAACGGCAATCAGCCGCTTTCCGTACAGCAGATGATCGGCAACGGTTATCAACGCTGAACAATAAAATACCCCGAAACAATTCGGGGTATTTCGTTATCTCCTTATGACTGAATATCCTCTCGGCCCATTTCCTGATATCACCATATTGCAAAAAAAAGAGAGAGCGGCTCGCTCCCTCTTTTTCTTACCGGTATATCAATAGCGATATAAGGTCAAAACATGAGCCAACGCCGCGTAACGCGTCCGTTCCGAAGAGGTCATTTTTTCAGCCGATTTGCCGCCCAGCGTTTTGAACTCCTTGCGAAGTTTTTCCACACCGTCGGCATCTCCCGGCAGCAAATCGGGAAAAGCGGTCAAAACAACATCCGTCGGCGAAACGGCAGTATAACGGCCGAAACGACGCGGCGGCAGCAGACACTCGGCCGCTCCTGCCGCACCTCTGCATTCTCCGCTGCTGCGGCAACTTGTTCCGCCTCGGCATTGCCGGTTTCCTCATCCGCAGGACTTTCCTCGGCAAGCGGAAGCTCGCCTTCGCCCGAAGACTCATTGTCTTCCTCATTGGCTGAATTATTCACTCTGTGCTGTCTGATACCGATGATAACCAGAATCAAAATACACAACAACAATCCCGGGATTGCCCACTCATGCAAAAAATTTACGATTGTTTCCATGACTTTAATTTTTTTGAAGTTTATTAATAAGGATATTTTCCGGTTTTGAACCATGTGTCGAGGATACCGTTGACCATGGTATTCATCTGATAACGCAGATAAGCCGCCGAACTGCTCTCCCAGCCGTTGCCGGCTTTGTTGCCGTCCAAATCGCAGCCGGTAATTTCAATTTTGCGGCTGTTGACCAAAGGCAGCGCATCAACCTTGGAAACGCCGATCAGCTCCCACTGTTCCGGATGTTGCAAACAGAACGCGTATCCCTTCATGAAATACTTGCGCACCACGCTGAAGGCCCCTTCCCGCGACGGAAAGCTGTTCTGCTTCTCCTGCGGCAGCGGAAATCTCCCGTTATTCCAATCCGTAAAGCAGCTCAACACATTGCCGACGACAATATCAACGCCGTAGCCCGAAGTCAGACTGTCCACGTCAAAAAGTCGGTCGCAAAGCTGCGCCACCGGTGTTTCAAACGCCAGAAAATGAACATCTCGCATGGCAAACGCAAATTTCTGCACAGCCGACAGAGAATGCCCGGCTTCCGTCAACAGTCCGATACGCGGACAATCCAGTTTTGACAGCCGTTCCGAACTGCGGATAATCTGTTTCAGCTCGGCAATTTTTCCGCCGTAAACCGGAGCCTCTTTCAGCAAATTTCGCCGGATATAGGCCTCATCGAACCCAAGGCTTACCAGAAGCTGAGCATAAAGCAGCGCTTCCGATGTGCCGGGAATTTTCTGCCCGGTTGACGGTGCGCTCCCCAGCAAAATGATTTCCGGCGCTTTGTGTTCGGGTTCCGGATACTGCCGACGGTGTTTCATAATGATTTCCCCGGCATACTTGACAATCCGCGGATAACCGCCGAACACCACCAAAGCATCAAGTTTGGGGAGATTGTCAATTCCGAAACTGTCAACTTGCACAAGCGCGCCGTTAAGCGTGCAGGCATAGCGGATCGGATACTCCTGACTGTAAGTCGCCCATTTTTGAAGCGCCAGAATTTCTGACACTTCGGCACTGGTAAGTGCCTGAACTTTTTGTTGTTTCATATCAATAAAAATTAAAAGTGAAGACATAAAGCGACAGGCACTTGAAAATCCTTATAAAAAAGTTCAACTTTTTTAAGTCAAATTCCAATAATACCCATCATAATTAAATTTAGGTTTCCACGTTATCATAATCGGTCAAACATAGCAAGACAAATTTAGACAAATTGGAACTTATCAGCAAAACAAGACTTCCGCTTTGTTCCGCATACCTTTTCCGGCGAATCGTCTGCCGATTCGCACCTGTTCCAGATTGCCTCAGGCCTCCTTCTTTCCGGTTTGGGAGCCCTGTTTTTATCCTTTGAAATCGCAAAAACAAAACGACACAACTTTATATTGAAAATAAGATTTAAATTCTGTGGGTTATTTGAAAATTCTCAAAAAATTACTATCTATTGCTGATATTAATAGACTCATAAAATATTCAAATTTAGGATAAAAAAATGACAGAAAATACATCACAACCGGCTGCTGAATTTAAAGCCGACTTTAATGACTTGAATTATTTCAAAAACATTTATCATCAGGAATATATCAGAACCGCCCATCAGAGCGGCAAAAAATATCGCAGTCTGAACGGCGCCGTTCAACGGGCTATCGTCGAAAAGGCCATGCTCCGCACCGAAGCTTATAAATTCTCCCGCTACGGACAGGGCGAATTAAACGGGCTCACCCCGGAAAAGCGTAAAGAGCGCACCGAATTCATCTTCCAAAAATACTGCACTTTTTATGCCTACAGCGACGAGAGCCGGAAATACCGCCGCGGCCTGCAGGACATTCTGACCGAAGAGCAGACTTTTCTTTACCTCCACCCGATGGAAAAAGACCGCGCCAGTGCCCGGCGGGAAAAAATCCGCCAAATGGCACAGGAAATCGATGCCGGACAGTATCGCGGTTACGACATCACCCGTTTCTACCGCCAGCGGCAGGGACAGGAACTGTAAAACGTTTTTCAAAAAGGAACCGAACGGTTCCTTTTTTCTTTCCCTTTACAAAAACATATTGCTTTTTTCCTCTCCCGCGTCTATCTTATCTTTAGACAAAATAATTTTTCTTTCGATTATTAACCCTAAAAAATACAGTCATGAACAAAATGCCTATCCTGGAAGCTACGCTTCCCGCCCGGGATGAATGCCTGTTCCCGACTCAGGCCGATGCCCGTCACCATTTTGCCCGCTTGCACCTTTTCGGCAAAATCTCCTGCGGCATAGCCTACACCGACAACAACGAATGCGAATTGGTTTGGCTGATGCAAACCCGAGACGGACAACACTATCCGCTCCAGGCTTTTCGCAGCAAAGTTCCTTACAACGGTAAAATCATTCGTTTCCGTCAGGAAAACATCGGCAATTACATCGGACGCGAAAATCATTTTTACATCCTCTGTGATGATGATTTTCTCGGCCTGACCATTCGTGAAGTTGCCGTCTATGCCGACCAGCAGGACATTCACGCTCTTTATGCCATGGATAACATCGCCTACGAAGACATTTCGCTGGTAAAGGTTTTTTCCATTTTGCCGCAGCGAAAATTCCTGTTTGTCAGCTGGCTGATTAACCGCTGTGATCATACCGGAGAATTCCGTCCGGCTTTCATCGAAGACACCATCATTCATCGGGGCTTCGACCCGACAAACATTACTTGGGAAACGATGACCGCCGGCGACACCTTCATGCATTTTGACGAAAAGTTCCGCGTTGCCTATGACCGCAACACCGGCTGGTTTTTCAACAAAGTCTTTCACAATCCTTATATGCGGATTGTCAAAAGCAACATCTGAACAAAAGAGGGGAAATCCCCTCTTTTGTTTTAAGCCTCGTTTTTTAATCTCTCCGGATTAAGCCCTTCCAGTTCAGGCAAAACAAATCGCCCGTCCTTGCGGACCAAGATCCCGTCCAAATAAATTTCACCGCCGCCGTGCGCCGCATCCTGCATCTGTATCAAATCCCAGTGCACGGATGAACTGTTGCCGTTCGGCGCTTCGTCATAAGAATTGCCGATAGCCATATGAAACGACCCGCCGATTTTCTCGTCAAACAAAATATCCAAAATCGGATGCGTAATACCCGGATTAAGTCCGAAAGCAAATTCCCCCATATAACGGGAGCCGGCATCTGTCTCTAAAATATCCTGCAGCTTGTCATTGTTGGCCAGGGAAGAAGCCTCCGTAATCCGCCCGTCTTTAAATACCAGCCGCACATTGGAAAAGAAAATACCGTTATATACCGTATCGGTATTAAACTGCACCACCCCGTTAATTGAATTTTTAACCGGTGCGGTATAAACCTCGCCGTCAGGAATATTGACCTCACCGCAGCATTTTATTGCCGGAATCCCCTTGATGGAAAAAGCCAAATCCGTCCCCGGCGCAATTATTCTCACTTTATCCGTCCGCTCCATCAGCTCTTTCAGCGGCGTCATCGCTTCACACATTTTGGCATAATCCACCAAACAGGCGTCAAAATAAAAATTCTCAAACGCCTCCACCGACATTTTTGCCAACGCTGCCATGGCCTGATTGGGATAACGCATCACACACCAGCGGGTCCGGGGCACCCGTGTCGAACGATGAACCGGATTATAATAATGCTGCATATATAAAGCCATCTGCCTTTCATTAACATCCGACAAAGCAAAAATATCGTCATAACCGCGCAGTGCAACATAAACGTCGCTTGAAGCCATCTGCTGCCGGTATGTTTCTCCGAATGCTTTCATCTGCTCTTCGGAAGCATTGTCAATCACCGCTTTCAACAAATGCTCGTCATTGTAAAAATAAAAAGGCACACCGCCCAGCTCGGTCGCTTTCCGAATAAAAATTTCCATTAAATCCAAAACCGCCGGCCCGAAAGCTTCAATATAAATCTTTTCGCCTTTTTTCAGTTTGACCGAATTTTTAAGCACATTTTCAGCCAGTTGATATAATCTGTTGTCTTTTTGCATTTACTTTCCTTTGTTTAATCAGTATTTCAGCCTGTCAATTAAGCATTTTGAGATAAACAGTAAGAATTAAGGGAGAAAAAAGCGGAGTGTACAAGAAAGTACATGAGCATTTTTTCCGCCCGCAAATTCTGTACTAGTTATCCATAGAAACCATTTTCATCAGATGATTAAGCAGCAAAACCCCATACCCCGTCGCCATTCCTTTGTCGTCAGTCTCACACCCGGCAATATCTATATGCGCCCAGCGAACGCCTTTTTGAATATAGCGCTGCAAAAAACAGGCTGCCTGTGTTGAATCGGCTTCGCGTTTGCCGACGTTTTTCATATCTGCCGTTTCCGATTTCAGACGTTTGTCTATTTCTGCTTCCAGTGGCAGTTCCCAGACTTTTTCGCCGCTTTGCGCCGCGGCCTCTTTGACTTGTGCCAGTAGAGCGGTATCATTGCCCAGCAAGGCGGCATAAAAACCGCCGAAGATATAGGCGGTGGAACCGGTCAGCGTTGCCATGTCAACAAGAGTTTTAACTTTATATTTCTCCTGTGCCAGCCATAGGGCGTCCGCCAGAATCAGGCGCCCTTCCCCGTCGGTATCAACAACTTCCACCGTCTGGCCGGAAAAGGAGGTCAAAATGTCATCCGGTTTATAGGCATTTCCGTTCGGCATATTTTCCACCAACGGCAGCACCGCAATCAAATTAAGCGGAAGTTTCTGCAATGCGGCCGTTTTCATTGCCGCCGCCACGGCTGCGGCACCGCACATATCCTTCTTCTCTCCGATTTGCTGGCTGTCAGTTTTCAGAGAAATGCCGCCGCTGTCATAGGTAACGCCTTTGCCCACCAGCCCCAAATCCCATTCTTTCCGTTCCGGCCGGCCCCGCCACTCCATCACCGCAATATATGGTTTGTTGGCTGATCCTCTTGATACGGCTTCAATCAGTCCCAGTTTATGCCGGACGATAAAATCCCTGTCCAACAACTCAACCTTTATATCCAGATATTCCAGACGTTTCAAATCCAGAGCCATGACCTCCGGTGTCAAAACATTCGGCGGCTCGTTGCCCAAATCCCGCGCATAACGCATGCCGTTGGCCAGAGCCAGCGTGTCTTTCCAGTTTTCCGGCTTTTTCAGCTGGGGAAAATATATGGTTTCCAATTCAGGAAACGCCTCGTCTTTCTTTTTGGTAAAATACTTGTCAAAACCATATGCCGAACGCTCCAGCTCCAAAGCCAGACGGGCTGCTTTTTCTGCCGTCAAAGCATTGTCTCCGCCGCCGACAACCGCAGCTTTTTTCTGCATTTTAACGGCCTTGTAAATCAGAGAGGCCTGCTGTCTGCCGTCACCGCCGTTTTTAACCGCGATAACGGAAATTTTTCTCCCGTCGGCAAAAAACACCGCGCTCCCTTCGCGAAAATTATCCGCCTCCAAAGCCCTCGCTATTTTCCGCCGATCAGATTCGCCCAAAATTTCGAGTCGCAGAATATCTTGTTTCCAATCGGCACCGGTAAGCACAACCAACGGACAATTTTCGTCGTTATTTTCGTCCTTAAAGATAAATTCAAGCATCGTTTTTTCCTTTTCTGCGGATTTTTCACCGATTATATCCAAAATTTCATAACAAACCCCTAATTTAAACTGGTAAAATTTTGCATAAACAGTTAGTATTTAGACAAAATAACCGTCTCTGAAGGGAATAAAATGCCCTCAAACAAAAAAAGACATAACCCGTTAAAAAGTTCCTCCGATATTTTTGCCGAGGAAAAAACGTCCGCGGAAATGATAATGGACACTTTCGTCCATCCTTCCGAACCTGTCTTTTTCAGCGACGAAGACTTTCAAAACCTGCCCGAACTTGCCCAAAAGGCACAGCAGATTAATCCTGACTGCGACCCCAAACAAGATGAAGCTGAAATCTTGCAGCTTTTGGACAAATTCTACAACGGCGATCGCGAACTGCCGCCGGCCTCCCGCTATAAAAACAAAGAAACCTACAAACACATGCTGATTCAAAAATTCCGGCGCTGGGGCATGATATACGTTGAAAAGAAGCACTATTCGCTGAGCCGGCCCGAAAAACATCTGATTCGCATCGACTTTTACGGAACCGTCAACAAACCCCGCCCCGACCAGAACAGCATATCCTACCTGCGAAACAGGAATGACTTTGCGGAACCTCAGAGCCGCAAAGAAAAAAAACGCAACGTCAAAAATCCCGCCGCAGATGAAAAAGCCAAAACCGACACCCCGAAAAAATATGAACTCGGCGACTACAATCTTGATTTGTCTCCCGCTTGGCGGCTGATGCGGACTTTTCCGCGTTTTCACATGCTGGAAAACAAAATCCGCATCCAGATGTTCCGGCAGAAGCTCAATCCCGAGGTTATCCCTTATCTTAATATTTATGACTATTCCGACATTCTGTACAACTACTTCAAACGCGAAGACACCAAAGAAGGAGAAAGTGTCACGATTTTCCTCGGGGCGCGCCGCTCTTTCATTAAAGACGTCTTCCTCAAACAGGAAAAATGGCTGCGAAACTTTTTCAAACGCCACAACTATGACGAACGCTACTATGAGGCGCTTATTAAATCGGCCCAGGGACGCGGTGTCACCTGTAACCTGATTCTGAAAAGTTCTTCCCGCGATTTCGTGTATGACTACATTCGCAACCGCCGCCGTCATTTTGCCGCTTACATCAGGGAACAGGCTCAAAGCGGAAACCACATCCAAAACATCATTGAGCATTTGGAAACTCAAGGGAAGCCGCTCACCGATGAGATGCGCAATTTTATTGCTGCCAATGAAAATTCATTCCGTGACCACCTGAGCAGAAAACACATTACCGGACGCCATGTCAACGCCGTTTTTGAACTGCTTGAGGAACCGAAATTTCCGCTTTATCTGAAAGAAAACCTCAAAAGCCTCATAACCGGCAATGAAAAAGCTTATACAGACTTTCTGCTCAACAAGGGGCTTTCCTCCTCCGAAGTCAAAAGCCTGCTGGATAAAATAAAGACACGCCCTGCGGATAACCTTGATGCGGCACTGCCGTCCGAGTTCGCCCGGCAAAACCCGGAACTCTTCAAAGCCGGCCTGCAAAAAGAAAACCGCGACGAAAACTATATCAAATTCGCCTTTAACGTTCTCAACCCGCCCCCGCTCCCGGAATATGTTCAGGAAAGTCTGCTCAACTTTATTATCGCCAACGAAAAAGACGCCGCCACTCACAATAACCCCGATACGGCCATGGTTCGGGATGTTGCGGAAAACGGCATAACGCCGGATAATTATCCCGCCGTCCGGAAATATGTCCTCAAAAACCGCAAAGAATACAGCGATTATTACAAACAGAATAATATTCTGACCTATCAGGAACTTAACGAACAGCTGACCGACATCACCAATTTTATGATAAAAACCAGGGGCATTCCGCTTTATGCCAAAGATTTCGCCCGCCAATTCATCGGCAAAAACCGCGATGTTTTCCGCTATTGGTACTCTAATTTTCAGATTCACAAACACCAGGATGCAGCCGAAAGCCAGCATAAACGCATCCTGCAACGAGGTCTCTCCGCCGACGATTTTGACTCGGTGTCCCGTTTTATCGGCCAGAGAACCGATCTTTTCAGCGATTTCTGCCGCGAAAAAGGGCTGGAAACCAACAGCCGCGAAATATCGGAAATATTCAAGACCGGCAACTTTTTTCTCCGCGAGAACCTGATAAAGTTCCCCGATCTTGATAAAATTTCCCGCATCAAAGAACTGACGGAACAGTTCATCCGCCGCAACGGCTACATTTACCGCCGCTCGCTGATTCAACAGCGTATCAGCGAAAAAGAAAAGGAAGCGGAACTGATTTTAAAGAAAGTCAGCCGTCAGGGCATTACCAACGCAATGATGCCGCTGGCTCACAAATTTATTCTTAACAACAAACACCTTTTCAGCAATGACCTTTATAACGGTACTCAGGACAAGGAATATGCCGACGGCATAATAAAAGGCATTCGCACCGGAACGGCAGCCATCGAAATTCAAAACCAGACCAAAAATTTTATCAGCCGCCGGCGCTCGTCTTTCATTGCATACATCAGCAATCCGGAAAACATTGAAACCTACATCGACAACACGCTCCGGCAGCTGGACGAAGAAAAAACCGAAAACGACACCGCCTATTGGAGTCTGCAATATATTCTGCTTAACCAGAATGATTTTGAAAATTATCTCCGTGATGAAAAAATCGGCGAAGAAAATATTCAAACCTTTAAAGACGGCATACAAAAATTCAAGCTTTCTCAAAACATCGGTATGGTTTTTGAAAAAGGCGGCCTGAGCCTGCAATTCAACGACGGAACCAGCCTGGCTGTTCCCAACCTTTCGGTTCATCACAAATGGGCCGTACAAGACAGCTTTGAACAATTCGACCCGCAAAACGAAAACGCCGAAAAGATTAACCGCCTGTTCCGGCCGCTCAAAGAAACCGCTCCGGAAGCGCAGGAATTTCCCAACCTGGCGGCCGCCAACTATTTCAGCAATCTTTGCGCCATTATCGACGATCCCTACCATATCCGCTTTTTCCACGGAATGGACCGTACCGAAAAATTTGATAACTGCGAACGCTACATCGGCCGCCTTTACCCGGCAGATCCGAACCTGATTTTCTTCGGCGGGCTGGCTCCCGAAGACCAACTGTCTTATGACTATTCGCGAGACCCCAGAACCAAACGCTACCGCAGCCATACCGAAACCGTCACCCTGGCCAACCGCGAATTGCAAAAAAGTGAACAGCTGTCTCCGGAAACCGTTTTGTACATTATTACCGGAAGTCGGCAGGGACGGCGCTAATGCAGAATTTTATCAATAAAATCAATCAGATTTCCGGTATCGTCACTGACAGCAGCCTCACCCCCGCACAAATTATCCGTTGTCAGAAACAGCTGAAACAAAACAACATCGCGCCGGTTCCGGACGAATATCTGCAACTGCTCCGTTTCAGCAACGGCCTCCGCGGTAACGGCAGCCTGCTCGCCGGAATTTATCCCGAAAATCCGGAGCTTCCTGATCTGCTGCGGCTTAACCTCCGGGTCCGCCACCCGCTTTGCCGCGATTTGATAATCCTCGGCGTCAATGAAATGGACTATCTGGGCTATAACCACAAATGGCAGGTTTACCAAATCATTGACAAAGATGATTTTGAAGTGTTAGAAGAATATCATGAACTTACAGCGGCACTTAACGACATTTTGAAGATTTAACATGAACAATATTTATGACGTATCCACAGAAAACCTCGACCGCGCGGCCGAAGTCATCAAATCCGGCGGATTGGTTGCCTTTCCGACCGAAACGGTTTACGGGCTCGGAGCCAATGTTTACCTTTCGGAAGCCGTTGCCGGAATTTTTGCCGCCAAACAGCGCCCAAAATTTGACCCGCTGATTTCCCACATTGCCGATGTTGACTTTCTGCCGGAATACGCCGTTACCGATGAGCGCATCATGGAGCTGGCCCGACATTTCTGGCCCGGCCCGCTGACAATCATTATGCGCCGTCAGGATAACAATCCCTCAATTGACCTGGCCTGCTCAGGCTTGCAGAACATCGCCGTACGCATGCCGGCACACCCGGTCGCTCTGGAACTCATCCGTCGCAGCGGAGTTCCGATCGTCGCCCCCTCAGCCAACCGTTTTAAATCCATCAGCCCGACAACCGCTTTCCATGTACAGGAAAGTCTGGGCGACAAAGTCGATATGATTCTTGACGGCGGACAATGCAGTGTCGGCGTTGAATCAACCATTGTTGACATGACCGGAAAACAGGCGGTCATTCTGCGAGCCGGCGGCACAACTCTTGAAGCTCTTG
>ENA-OPWR01002442-OPWR01002442.1-human-gut-metagenome-genome-assembly--contig:-NODE-2442-length-12648-cov-2.093703_pt1 | contig 12648 bp, 8 predicted proteins | sample MGYA00241507_ERZ502006 | MGnify/ENA primary metagenome ERZ502006 (study PRJEB25962, sample SAMEA2043041) | human gut metagenome | biome: human gut; feature: human-associated habitat; material: faeces...
CTATTCATGTAAATCAATCCCCCTGTATCTTGCAATGGCTGCTACGTCTTTGTCTCCGCGTCCGGACAGACAGATGATGATGGAGTCTTCCGGATCAAATTCTTTTGCGATCTTCATCGCATGGGCTACCGCATGGGCACTCTCGATCGCACAGATGATACCCTCGGTTCTTGCGAGGTATTCAAAAGCTTCTACTGCCTCATCGTCCGTTACCGGAACGTATTCGGCGCGGCCGATGTCATGCAGATATGCATGCTCCGGTCCAATGCCCGGGTAGTCAAGGCCTGCGGAAATCGAGTACACCGGTGCGATCTGACCGTATTTATCCTGGCAGAAGTAGGATTTCATACCGTGGAAGACGCCGAGTGTTCCGGTTGCAATGGTTGCTGCAGTCTCTGCGGTGTTGACGCCGCGTCCTGCTGCCTCGCATCCGATCAGGCGGACATTTTTGTCATTGATGAAGTTATAGAACATACCCATCGCATTGCTTCCGCCGCCGACGCATGCCATGACGGCTTTCGGGAGTTTTCCTTCTTTTTCGAGGATCTGCTCTCTTGCCTCTTTGCTGATGACAGCCTGGAAATCGCGGACGATGGTCGGGAACGGATGCGGGCCCATAACGGAACCGAGAACGTAGTGGGTGTCATCGACACGTGATACCCACTCGCGCATCGCCTCATTGACGGCATCTTTTAAGGTCATAGTTCCGGTAGTAACGGCATTTACTTTTGCACCGAGAAGCTCCATCCGGTATACATTGAGGGCCTGACGGTCGGTGTCTTCTTTTCCCATGAAGATCTCACACTCAAGTCCCATCAGCGCTGCTGCCGTTGCGGTTGCCACACCGTGCTGGCCGGCTCCGGTCTCTGCGATGACACGGGTTTTTCCCATTCTTTTTGCGAGTAGGCACTGTCCGAGCACGTTGTTGATTTTGTGGGCTCCGGTGTGGTTCAGATCCTCTCGTTTGAGGTAAATTTTTGCTCCGCCGAGATCCTTTGTCATTTTCTCTGCGTAGTAGAGAAGGGATGGGCGGCCCGCGTAATTTTTCAGCAGGTCATCGAGCTCCTGGCAGAACTCCGGATCGTTTTTATAATAATTGTACTGTTTTTCCAAATTGATAATTTCATTCATCAGAGTTTCCGGTATGTACTGGCCTCCGTGAATACCAAATCTTCCGTCAGACATGTCTTATCCTCCTTATGCATTCTGTGATTTTTTTCGGGTCCTTTACGCCGTCTGTCTCGACACCGCTGCTGATGTCGACGGCGAAGGGATGTGTCTGTAAAATCGCCTGTTCCACATTTTCGGCGTTCAGGCCTCCCGCAAGGAAATACGGGCGGTCCATGTTTCTGATCAGTGACCAGTCGAACGATTCGCCGGTACCGCCTTTTCCGTGGTCGAGAAGGATGTAATCGGCGCTGCTTTTTTTCGCCTTTTCGACGTTCTCCCTGGTTTTGATGGAAAATGCCTTGATCAGTTCCCCACCGGTGCGGAACCGGAGCGAATGGATATATTCTTCACTCTCATTTCCGTGGAGCTGTGCCAGATCGATGACGCCCTCTTCGAGGTATCCTGCGACAATCGCCGGAAGCTCGTTCACAAAGACGCCGACCGCCTGGATTTCGGGATCCAGATAGCGCCGCAGCGTCACGGCATGTTCTTTTGTAATCTGTCTGCGGCTTTTTGCAAAGACAAAACCGACATATTCGGGCTTCAGCTCATTCACCGCATCGATGTCTTCCAGCCGTGTGAGCCCGCAGATTTTGATTCTGGTCTGTTCTTCCATAACGTTTGACTCCCCGTGCGCTCTGTTTTGTTTTGCACACTTACGTTACCACTTTAACACATTGAAGAGAGTTTTTCAAGCTCTGCTTTTTTGTTGCTGCTCCGCATCAGCGTTTCGCCGATCAGAACGGCATCGGTTTTATTCTGATACAGTCTTCCGACATCCTCCGGCGTTTTGATGCCGCTCTCGGATACGAAAACAATGTTTTCCGGGACAAGCTCCCGCAGCCGCTCACTGTTGTGGATATCGACCGTGAAATCTTTTAAGTTGCGGTTGTTGACACCGATGATCCTTGCTCCGGCGCGCATAGCCTGTGCAACCTCCGCCTCATCGTGGGCTTCCACAAGAGCGGAAAGGCCGAGGGAATGCGCTGTTTCCAGATATTCTTTTAAGGTTTCCTCCGGCAGCAGCGCACAGATCAGAAGGACAGCGGTGGCTCCGAGCACCTTTGCCTCGTAGATCATATAGGGATCCACGGTAAAATCTTTCCGCAGAACCGGGATGGATACGGTTTCTGCAATTTTTTTTAAGTAACGCTTATCGCCTTTGAAGTATTCCGGCTCGGTCAGGCAGGAAATGGCGGAGGCACCGGCCGCTTCATATTCCTTTGCGATCTCCAGATAGGGGAAATCTTCTGCGATGATGCCCTTCGACGGGGAGGCTTTTTTTACCTCGCAGATAAAGGACATGCCCGGCTTTTTCAGCTCCTGTTCAAACGGGAATCCGGTGTCCGGGTTCATCGCCGTTGCCTTTTCTTTCATTTCTGCAAGAGAACACTTCTCTTTTTCTGCAGCGACACGTTTTCTTGTGGCTTCTGCAATCGTTTCCAGTATCATATGTTTATTCCTTTTCTGCCAATTTGTTGGTGAGTGACACAAACTCTTCGAGTTTTTTCTGTGCTTTTCCGCTGTCGATCAGCTTCTCTGCCAGTTTTACAGCATCCTGCATCGGAATTTCTTTTGCTGCATGAAGGGCTGCGGCGGCATTCAGGACAACAGCGTCTCTTGCCGGGCCTTTCTTTCCTGCAAGAATTTCTTTCGTAATTTCAGCATTCTCCTGCGGAGTTCCGCCGACCAGCTCTTCTTTGGTGCAGCGGGTCATGCCGAACTCTTCCGGTGTGATGACGTATTCCCCAAACGTTCCGTCCTTGATCTCGCAGACGCTTGTCGGTGCGCTTAAGGAAATTTCATCGAGGCAGTCCTGGCCGTAGACAACCATGCCGCGTTTGACACCAAGATTGGAGAGAACTTCTGCCATCGGGCGGACAAGTGCTTCCTCGTAGACACCCATCACCTGCATCGTGGCTGCTGCCGGGTTGGTCAGCGGTCCGAGGATGTTGAAAATGGTCCGGATGCCGAGCATCTTGCGGACCGGTGCCACGTATTTCATGGACATGTGGTATTTCTGTGCGAACAGGAAACAGATTCCAAGTTTTTCCAGAACTTCTTTGTTTTTCTCCGGCTCCAGGTCGATTTTGACGCCGAGCGCTTCGAGACAGTCGGCTGCGCCGGATTTGCTCGATGCGGCGCGGTTTCCGTGTTTTGCAACTGCGACGCCGCCTGCAGAGATCACAAGGGATGCTGTTGTGGAGATGTTGAAGGAATTGGATTTATCTCCGCCGGTTCCGACGATTTCCAGAACATCCTTGTCATGTTCCATGTGAATACCGTGCTTCCTCATGCCGTTGGCACATGCGGTGATCTCTTCGATTGTCTCGCCTTTCATCGTCATGGCAGTTAAAAATGCGCTGATCTGGATCGGATCGGCTTTTCCTCCCATGATTTCATCCATGGCGCCCTCTGCCATCTCGTAGGTTAAGTTCTCTTTATGTACCAGTTTTACAATCGCTTCCCGAATCATATTCCGTTCCTCTCTTTCTTTGCTGTCCTGTGATCTATCTTGTAATTTTTAAGAAGTTTTCTACCATCTGTCTGCCCTGCGGGGTCAGAATGGATTCCGGATGAAACTGGACTCCGTAGATCTTTTTCTCACAGTCCTCGACTGCCATGACCTCGCCGTCTGCAGTTCTTGCCGTTACCTTTAAAGTTTCCGGCAGTGTCGCTTCATCAGCTGCGAGGGAATGGTATCTTGCAACCGGAACGGTTTCCGGCAGCCCCTGGAATAATTCCGAGGTAAGATCCAGCGTTGTCTCGGACTGTTTGCCGTGCATCAGCTGTTTCGCATAGGTGACGGTCGCGCCGTACGCGGCACAGATTGCCTGATGGCCGAGGCAGACACCGAGGATCGGGATCTCGCCGCCTAATTTTTTTACAATCTCCATGCATCGGCCTGCCTGCTCCGGACGGCCCGGTCCGGGAGATAAAATGATGGATGCCGGTGCCAGTGCGCAGATTTCGTCGATCGTCATCTCGTCGTTTCGGATGACCTTCATGTCCGGATTGATCGAACCGGCGAGCTGATACAGGTTATAGGAAAAACTGTCATAATTATCTACCAGCAGTATCATAAGTTACTTCCTCCTTCTGCCTCTGCAAGTGCGACCATCACGGCCTTTGCTTTGTTGATGCATTCCTGATGCTCTTTTTCCGGTACGCTGTCGGCTACAATGCCGGCACCGGAGCGGACGAACACTTTTCCGTTTTTCTTAAACGCAAGCCGGATTGCGATGCAGGTGTCCATATTTCCGGTGAAATCCAGATAGCCGATCGCACCGCCGTAAATGCCGCGCTTGTTGTTTTCCAGCTCGTTGATGATCTGGCAGGCACGGAGCTTTGGTGCACCGGAGAGGGTTCCGGCCGGGAGAACGGAATCGATGGCATCGACTGCGGTCTTGTCTTTCCGAAGCTGTCCTTTTACAGTGGAACCGATGTGCATGACGTGGGAGTAACGTTCGATTGACATGTATTTTTCTACTTCCACGGTTCCGAAATCACAGATCTTTCCGAGATCGTTTCTTCCCAGATCGACCAGCATATTGTGCTCGGCACGCTCTTTTTCATCGGCGAGGAGTTCTTTTTCCAGCCGCTGGTCTTCTTCATAGCTCTTTCCTCTCTGCCGCGTTCCGGCAAGCGGGAAGGTCCGGACCTCTCCGTCCTCGACTTTTACGAGAGTTTCCGGGGATGCACCGGCGATCTCAACATCATCACTCGAGAAGTAGAACATGTACGGCGACGGGTTCGTCGTGCGGAGGACGCGGTACGTATCGAGGAGGCTTCCCTCAAAATCAGCTTCGAGCCGATTGGAGAGAACGAGCTGGAAGAGGTCTCCCTCGTGGATATAATGTTTGACCTGCTCGACTTTCTCACAGTACGCTTTCTCATCGAAGAGCGGGCGGAACTCGGATTTCAGGTGGCCGGCTTTCGTCTCGGCCGGTTTTCCGAAGCGGATCAGCTCTTCCATTTTTTCGAGTTCCTGTACGGCTTTTTCGTAATTTTCTTCGAGATTTTCGGTTTCGATATTAATCATCAATACGATTTTCTGACGGTAATTATCATAGGCGATGACCTTATCGAACAGCATCAGGTCGACATCTTTGAAATGTTCCTGATCTTCTGCGTCCAGCTTTAAGGTCGGCTCGCTGTACTTGATGTAATCGTAAGAGAAGTATCCGACGAGGCCGCCGGTGAAGGTCGGCAGTGTCGCGATCTTCGGACTTTTATTTTTCTCAATCAGGGTTTTGATGACGGCTCCCGGATGGGCTGTCTTTGCGGTCAGCCGGATCTGTCCGGTCGGAAGATGTTCTTCGTGGCTTTCCGGAATGTCTTCTACTTTTTTCATCTCTGCCGCATCGGCGGTGATTGTCAGGTTTCCGTTGACACAGGTGAGTTCCAGCGACGGATCGTAGCCGAGAAAGGTGTATCTTCCCCACTGTTTTTTATCCTCCACGCTTTCGAGCATATAGCAGTGGCTGCTGACACCCTGCAGGACTTTCAGTGTTTCTACTGGTGTACGGATATCCGAATAAATTTCTCTGCTTACCGGGATTTTCCGAAAAGTTCCCGATGCGGCTGCTTTTGAAATTTCTTCTAACGTCATCTGTTTCATCTTGTTATCTCCTCTCCTTGTGTCTGCAAAGGCTGTCATCAACACTGGTCCTCAGAACCAATTTCTGATATACAAAAAACCGCCCCCGGCAAAGAATCACTTTGTTCTTTGCCAAGGGCGGGTATATTTTTATACTCGTGGTGCCACCTTGTTTTGCGATTGCTCACACGCTCTGCAGAATACGATCATATTCCTGGCAACTAACGTATGCCTGCACGTTACAGAATACTCAGACGGTTTCCCGCTTTTCCCTGTACCCTCCGTGGTCCATTTGCTGATCCGCTTTCTGTCCGGCTTCCACCTGCCCGGGCTCTCTGTGAGTGCGCTTCCAACGTTATCTCCACTTCATCGGTTTCGAAGTATTTACTTTTTTCTTATGCGCTGTATTATAGTCCCATTCTTTTTTGCTGTCAAGTAATTTTTTTGTTCTTTTTGTTCAAAGTCCGGTATTTTTATGATATTCCCGTGTCCACGCCGCAAGAGCTTCGTCCAGATCGCGCGGGAGCTCGACCTGCATTGCCTCGGTGATCTGGCGGTCCATCTCCCGTTTCGTCTCGGCATCCACTTTCCGCTCGGTGCACATCTGCTCATAGGCGTCCTGTCCTTTGCTCATGTAGACCGCAAACAGCCAGCTCTTTAACGATGCTTTCGTGTGCAGCTCTTCATTTGCTTTCTGAAAGCACGTAAGTGCTTCATTCATCTGGAACAGACTTGCGTAGGCACAGCCCATGTTGTTGTAAATACTTCCGGTGAACTGGCTTCCCATGTTGGTTTCGTTTTCCTCGGTATCTTTCAGCGTTTCCTGGTAAACCTGGATCGCATTGATATATTTTTCGTGGTCGACAAGGTAGTCTCCCTTGATTTTTTTCCGCACAATCTCCGGCTGCTCCTCGAACCGTTTCAGGCGCTCATTCATCTCACGGAACTGATCGTGGGAAAGATAATTGATCTCCTTGAAGATCGGCAGGATAAACTCACCGATGTTCTTTTTCTCCTCCAGAAGGACGTAGAGACGCTGGTACAGTCTTCTTAAGTGGAGTTCTTCTTTCATCCACACCAGCAGCTGCTCGTTAATGATGGTCTCGTCCAGCAGATAGATGTTGTGGTACAGATAATAGCACAGTTCCTCGATGGAATAAATATTTGTGCTGATGTTGGAAATATAATACGGATTTTTCGCCCGTTTGACCTGACATAAAATATAACCGCTCATCGTTTACACCTCCCCCATCGTCTCGTGCCAGATTTTGTGGCTTGCCGGGAACATATCGCCAAAACCCAAATCCTCTGCGGTGATCTGACACGTAACCGGAGAATCATACTCCAGACGCAGACGGATCCGTGTTGTCTTCGGCGGCCGTTTGGGCAGCCCGTCCAGCTTCATGGTATAGCGGTTTCGTTTTCCGCTTTCCATGGAGCTCACAACAAATTCCAGCTCCTCCGTTCCGTCGAGGATCAGCTCACATTCTTTTTCTGCTTCATACCAGTTCACACCGGCTGCAATCAGCGCATAGTATGCCGGAGAACCATTGATCGTCATCTCCATGCCGATGTTGTAGCGCACGAGGTCATTTCCGAGGAAGAGATAACCCTTTAAGCGGCGCTCCTCCACTTTTTCGCGCGCGGAAAAGCAGGCGCCCTGTGCAAACAGGTTCGTTCCGCCGAAGATTCTTCTCTGGTTTTTCTTTAACTGACGCAGAGAGTTGTCGGCCCAGGCAAGGTCGAACTCCTCGCTCACCAGAAATACGCTGGAATAAATTTCATTCCCCATCGCTTCTCCCATCAGATGGCAGAAATCGCGGTCGCGCTCCATCGGCTCGATCGAAAGTGCGGCTTTTGGCCCCCGTTTTACGGTCACAGTTGCCGGCTTCGTTTTACGGCTGATGGAAAGTTCAGAAAACGATGCCTCCTCATCTTTCAGGAAAAACAGACCGACTTTACGGCTCCAGAGCTCCGGCTTCTGGTTCAGCACATGGCAGTAAAAGCTCTCGTCATGCTCCTGCAGGTAGGCTCTGCCGCGCGGAAGTCCGATTATCTTGTATGCTTCACGCACATTTTCCACAAATGGACGGGTCAGATGGCCCGTGGTGATCATCATCGCCTGGATCTGCTGGTCCGGGCGCTCGATGCCGATCATCTTCAGTGCTTCGCGAAGGAACGTGCCAAGGACTTCTCCCGGCGTGTAATCCCGGTTTTCGATCTGGCAGATGCGGGATCCCATGCAGATCTCGTACAGATTGTCCAGCCAGATGCCGTTTTCCGCGTGAGCAGATTTTTCTGCATCCGGTCCTGTTTTCCACGTTTCCTCATTCCGTTTTTTGGCAATGGCGGTCGGAAATTCCACCGCCTCTTCTCCTTCTTTTACCGGGATGGAGACGGCCGTATGGGTTCCCCTGTCATAGCAGCAGAACTGGGAATATTTCTCTCCAAAATCAAATCCTAAAATCAAATTTTTCTGTTCCATGTCGTATCCTCCTGCTGCTTCTTTTCATCCACAAGTGCAAAACAGTTCCGAACCAGAGCCTCCTGCTGCAGATACTTTTGGAATGCTTCTTCTGCTTTTTTCAAATCTCCTGCCGCGCGCGCTGCTTTCATCTGATTCAGAAGCTGGTACCGCGTCTTTCCTGCTTTTGGTTCGCCGGTCATGGAGACGGTTTTCACCTCTGTTTTTCCCTCACCCTGACGGTTCGTAAAGGTCAGGTAATACTCCATTTTCTCGCCGTAGAACAGCAGAAACTCTTTCACAAAAATGCCCTGATACATATTTCGCATCGGTTCGCTCTTCCATGTTTCTTCGGCGTTTGTCCGGTAATGAATCGTCACCTTTGCCTCCGCTCTCTGGCGTTCCTCGATGAACATGCGGTCGCCGATCTGGAAGCCTTCGGTCAGGTGCTCCGGCAGATCCTTGTAGAAGGCAAAGCGGAGTCCCTGTTTCGTAAACGTCAGAAGCAGGGTATGCGCCTCTTTTTCTTCCTCCTCAGAAAGCTGCGGCTTCGTGGAAAGATGTTTCAGCATCGTAAGATGGCAGATCTCGTCCAGCTCCCAACCCTGTTTCCAGGCGCGGTCCAAGTAGTCAAACATCTGATCCGAAAGCGGTTTTCCGTCCATAAAATAGCCGATCGCAAGATACGTCAGGTATGCCAGAATGACATGCTCTTTTCCGCTCTGTCGGATGTAGCTCTCCAGCATTTCCTGCTCCCACTTCGGGTGGCTGCGCACAAAGACGGACCAGGTCAGAATGCGCTCCTCCAGCTTGTCGCTCTCCATCTGGAAACCGCGGATTTTATCCCATAAACTGCACATATCCTCAATAGAACCGGTGAAATAATCTCTCAGATAGCACAATACAATTTCATCGTAAATGCCCTGTTTTACCACGTAGGATGCCAGATAGAGAAGCTCCTCGTCCTCTGTAAACTCTTTTTCCAGAATCATCGCATGCGCCAGACGGAAGAGACACGACACCGGGATCTTTTCGTAGCCGTACCGATCCGTCAGGGCAAAGGCGCGGCTGTAACAGCCGTAGCGTACCAGAAGCTCGATCGTAGAAATACGGTCCACCTTTGCGTAAGCGCTGTCCTCCAGCTCTGCAACAGCCGCCTCGGTCTCACGCTCATCCGGATGGGCAAGATAGTATTCCAGCAGTTTCTGACGCACTGTTTTCCGGTAAGCACTGGAAAATGCGCTCGTGCGCGCTGCCTGCTGATACCAGGCAAGATTTTCTGCGGTAAGCTGCATCTCCTCTTCCTGCTCCCCGCACAGGTGCAGCAGCAGACCCGGATTTTCAATGGCAAAACCGCCGCAGGCACAGGCAAGCTCTTCATCCGTAAACAATGGCTCTACGCGGCAGGTTTCTGTCACCGCATATCTTCTGCGCTGCTCATCTTCGAGAAGAATCCGCGCTTTTTTGCCGTACAGACGGATATAAGCACCCCGTTCCGTCATCGGATAGGACGTTTCGCCCGCCATCGCCGGATGGCAGACGATCACACGCGTGATTTTCGGATTTTCACACGTTACATGATGGGTAAACAGCACATTTGCGATCGCTTTTGCGCTGTCGGGATCTTCCGGTTTTTTCAGAAAAGTCCGGTACAGTGCGGCGTATTCGCGGTTCATGCGGCCTTTCTGGATCTGTCTTGCCGTGAAAACCTCCATCGCCGGGCGGTAGCTCTGGAATGTATGGCGGTCTTTTTCGCGGTTTTTGATCACGTTGGCGTAGATCAGCGCTTTCTTCTGGCCTGCCAGTGTGTTGCTGTAGGAGAAATACATCCGGATGACCTGCGGAAGGACCTCGTCGAACGACGCATCCATCGTTTCGATATAGTACTCGTACAGGCGCGTGATGCGGATGTTCCGCTCCACGGCTTTTGCATACCACGGGAAATATTCCTTCCGCACCGGGCGGCCCTTCATCACCAGTTTGCAGATGGCTTCGAGCACTTCATCGGATGGAAAACGCTCATAGCCCGCAGTCAGAATCTGATAGACATTCTCATCGAACGTTTTCATCGTCTCTGTAAGATACGCGGCCCGTTTTAACAGTTCCCCGCTTAAAATGCCTTCTTTCTGCGCAAATTTCAGCACCTGAACGGTAAACGGCGAAATCCGGCGGAGCTGTCCCTCCTGGCGGAGATAGAGCTGTGCCGCATCCAGATACAGAAGCGGGCTCTTGCACCCGCACTCATAGCAAAGTTCCATCGCGTAGAGCTGACGGGTCAGCGACTGCTGCCAGGAATCGTCGGCATCAATGGCAAGCTTTAACAGAAAATAGCTTGCACTCTCCTGCCGCATCAGTGTTCCAAGGCGTGATACCAACCCGGTATGGCCCACTTCCATTTTCAGCTTCCATGCCAGATACAGGTACGCTCCTTTTTTCTCCGCGGTGTCCAGCAGTTCCTGATGCTCTTTTACGTAAGAAAGCGTTTCTCTTGCTTTTCCGGTTTCCTCATGGCTCTCGTACAGCCATGCTTTTCCCAGCGTCACCCACGCCATGTCTCCGCCGGCTTTTTCGAACTGCTCGATGGCCTCCCAGGTGTCCTGATACCAGGTACGGTAGTCGCGTTTATGGACTGCCAGATCGAGATAGCCGCGCGCGATGGCAGTTATCTGACGGTCGCGCTCCGTATTTTTCCTGCTGGTCACATGCTTTTCGCTGTTTGTCACTTCCAGTTCAAAGCGAAGCTCCTGTTTTCCCTGACGCACCGTAATTCTGCCGTAATGGCGGCCGTTTCCGATTTTCTCCTGATGGATAATGTATTCCACACCGTAGACGCTTCCGATGAAATCTTCTGAAGTGACGACTTTCTTTTCCACTTCCAGAAAGTCTCCCTGCACCTCGATTTCCATGCGGACGTAGCCCCAGGTATTTTTATACAGATACAGTGTTTCCTTGCGCGGCTGGTCCACGGTAAGCACAGTTTTCTCCGGCTGTTCCGCCGAAAGCATCACCGGCTCTTTCTGACCGAGGGCAACCAGAAATTCCTCCAGATGCTGAAATGTCACCGGCTTGTGGGACAGTCCCTGATAAAGTGCCATCTGCTCCGGTGCCTCTTTCTGAAGAAGACGTGCAAACTCTTTTTTTACAAAGAAGCGGTACGCTGCGCCGAAATCATGGCTTGCCAGATGCACAAAATCTGCCAGGGAATGAATCTCCTGTCCGGAAATGTTCATTGTCTTTCCCGCAATCGAGACGTGTACCCGCACGCAGCGTTCCTCCAGATTGCTGCTGACGGTGATGTTTCCACAGATTTCATCGCCTGCTTTTAATCCGCTGGTATCCACGCCGTACTCAATCGTACTCGCCGTTCCCTGGAACTGATTTTTCGCCAGAACGATTCTCTGATGATCTGTGGTCACAATTCCTTTTACTCTTCTCCCGTCTTCCGCTCCGATATTCAGCTCTCCGCGGAAATTCTGCCCCTCGTCCAGCGTCAGGGCCACCTCCGTCTCGGACAGCAGCAGATGGGGAACCTCATATTCAAATCTGCCGTTCAGCAGTTGTTCCAATCTTCTTCTCAATGTTTTTCACCTTATTTTATCTAAATCGTTTTCGTTCTTTTCCACAACGTCTGATTATACCCCAAGACGCACGGGATTGCAACGGAAAGGGGACGCTCCTTTTAATAGTCGAACAGCGAAAACTGGTTGCTTTCGGGCAGATCTCCGAAGACACCGAGGTCCGCCATAAAGTCGATAATCGTCTTGCTGACCTTGGTGCGGTCGCGGAAATCATCTTTCGAGAGGAATTTTCCGTTTCGTGCCGCAAGGACAACGGCGTCGGCCGCCTTGTCGCCCAGACCCTCGATCGAGTCGAGCGCCGGCATCAGATGTTTGTCATCGTAGACCTGGAAGCGGTGCGCCTGTGCCTTATAGAGGTCCACCGGCACGAAATCGAAGCCGCGGGCGTACATTTCCTGGACAATCTTCATATCCTTGACGGTTGCCTGCTCCTTCTGAGTCAGCGTGTCTTTCCGTTTTTCGTAATCTTTCATATAATATTCCAGCCGGTCGCGTCCCATGCACATGAGCTCGTAGGAGAATGCGGACGCACGAATGGAGAAGTACGCCGCATAGTACGCCAGCGGATAGAAAATTTTATAGTAAGCGATGCGGTACGCCATCATGACGTACGCCGCCGCGTGGGCTTTCGGGAACATGTACTTGATCTTTTTACATGACCAGATGTACCAGTCCGGCACATCGTGGGCCTTCATCTCCTCTTCCCACTCCGGTTTTAAGCCCTTTCCTTTTCGCACACTCTCCATGATCGTAAAGGAAAGCTCACTTTCGAGTCCCTTGTCGATCAGGTAGATCATGATATCGTCCCGGGTACAGATGGCTGTAGAAATCGTTGC